>TARA_R110002110_G_scaffold150370_1_pt1 | contig 29310 bp, 51 predicted proteins | sample TARA_R110002110 | Tara Oceans TARA_R110002110 (sample SAMEA4397330) | marine metagenome | biome: Polar Biome; feature: [SRF] surface water layer (ENVO:00010504); material: water (ENVO:00002006), including particulate matter (ENVO:01000060) such as... | depth 5 m
TAACCTTACTTTAATTTATATTTTTTTATCTTATATGCCATGCTCTAATCTCTTATAGTGTTCGTAATCTTCTTCATTAACTACATACCCCCAATGTAATAGAGATTGCTGTATTCTTGGACTTACATTCCAATCGTTAGTTTCATCTATTCTTTTATATATTCTCTTTCTCCATCTGCCATTTCTTCCACAAAAGTCTTGCCACCTTCTAATCTGTCTATCATCATCTGGGTGTCTCCTACCATTGAAGTACTTTATATACCATTCAAACCAACCATATGGATCATCTTCATGCATCCAATTCATTTCTTTCCAATAATCATATGGCATTCCGCTTCTGATCTTAAACTTATTATTGCTGGGCTTATATTTATTTCCTAAATATAGGTGAGGAGATACGTTGCTTAACGTTTCTTGAAATAAGCTTTGGTAATCGTAATCACCTTCTAATACTTCTACTCCGAAATATGATCCACCAAATACTCCTTCTTCTAACATCTTAGTAGGAGATAACATTGGATAAAATTCTAACTTACTCATATAACCTTTATTTAATTCACGTGTATTATCTTTCTTTAGAAGAGAAGCGCCCTCGCTTTTTACTACCTAAATTCTTACTCGTAAAGCCTAGTGCTTCTAATTCCTTAAGCGCTCCGCTTTTATTCTTCTTACCACTCATCTCCTTTACAACCTCTCTATAGGTCGGACTATCATACTCGCAATAGTACCTACTTACTTTCTTTCTCATAACCTTTTTAATTTAAAATAAAATAATACTATTGGAGCTGTATCCACTCCTCTTTATATAATCCTCTATGAATCCTTTCTCTACTTCAATAGGTCTCCATAATCCTATAGTCAAAGACTTACCCTTCCATTCTTTAAATTTAGTAAACACTATACATCTATATTTATTCCGGTCCAGGCATTTTACCTATTCCTGCATCTACCCATCCATGAGATGTTGTTATCTTTTCTCCTGGCTTTACTGTATATTTGATATCTTTTATTCTGCAAATTCCTCCTTGCTTAGCTATCTTCTTAAACAGAATAATATCTTTCTCTGACCAGTTATGCGATAATTCTACTATTCTCTCTCTTGTTACTATCCCCTCTCCGTCGATTGTGTAACTTGATGTCTTTGTAACTGATACTTTTTTTATACTCATATTGAAAGTCCTCCTATTCGTTTAGTTTCTGCTAGATGATCAAATTTACCATAGGTATTAATCCTATAACCTGTTTCTATCGGTGAAAAGGACCTAATACATAATCCGTCAAACTCATCACTTAAGAATTTACCAAGATCTGTATGTTCATTTAGATATGGACCTCCACTTGGATCTACCATATTAATCCATGGATTTGACTTTACAAGCTTCTCATATTGTTTTCCAATAAGATTAGGTCCTACATATCGATCGTTTTCGTCATATACTGATTCATGAACCGCTTCTTTAAACTGTTCAATATGCATTGGACTAATTCCCATACTTGACCTATCTTTACAGTAATTCTGGTATGCTACTGAATAATCATTAGAACTACCAAATCTACAGTACTTAAATGGACCTTCCCATAAGACTGAATCATCTTCTTGTTTTGTAAACGTATATACGTCTCCATATCTATTGGTATACTTACTCTTCATCGTTCTCTTCTTTTAGTTCTTGTAAATGTATTTTTAGATCGGATAAAGACTCTACTACCCAGTACGCTGTAGGATCATCCACATAAATTCTAAAAACATCTTCATCCATAACCTTTTCTGCAAATACATCCCCTAGGTCACTATCGTAGTAGAAAATGTTTTCTTGTACTATAGTATTATTAGTATTATTAGTTGAGACAAATACTGAGTATCCGTCGGCTGTAGGTTCTTCATAAATATACCAGTCACAGTCGTTATCCCATTCTTCTACTATTTCTACGTTATAGTGTTTTAAAACTTGTCTACTCATAATGATTGCTTTCTATATAACATTATATCATCTATTAAAAACCCTATTCTCATCTTAGCAATATCTGGAGTCTCATGCTCGTCTAATAATTGTTGTATCTGTTTTAAGTTCTTAATAATATCTTCTCCGGAAAGGCTCATAACTAACTAAATATTATACACAATGTTAATATAACTACTATTCCACAAAAGGATATAAAGCAAGCTTGTGCACTTCCTGAATACTGATCTTCTGTTTTTGCTTGATAATCAAATTTAGAGTCTTTTTTTAAATACTCTTTTCCGTTGTTTGCAAAATGATTCATAATCTTTATTTAATTAAATTAACTCTAATTCTTTTTTAACTTCTTTAATATGTTTACAATTTTTATGACCCATATAGCCCCAACAGTCACAATATGGCTGACCATCTCTTTTGAGCTTAACTGTATACTCTTTATCCGAAGAAGCAGATTTAAATGACCAACTCTTTTGTTCAACAAACACTTCTTCAAAAGGTTTCTTTTCTACTATAATATCATCTACGGTAGTATCTGGATGTACTTCAGTCCAAGAAGGGGTATGGTAAGTTTTACCATTAGTTCTCAGTATCCCTCCCTTACCGACATTCGTATAAGGTACTTTATAAAAATGCCTCTTAACAAACACACCAGATAGCTCTTCTGCCGATATAGAAAGAGCTCCGTCAGAAAATACAACTTCATCTTTTACTTGCCATAATGCCATAACCTTTATTTTTAATTATACTATAATATACGAATTTTATCTATGTTAGGCAACTATATTTAAGAATAAATTAATATTCTAGTTTTACTTTTTTCATTAAGTAATCTTCTTTTTACTGATCTACCTCTAGGTTTACGAGATAGCCTCTGATATGTAATACCGTTTATTTCGATATGATTACCTTCTATTACTAAATCTGCTACTTTTGAATTAACCTTCCTTGAAGGTACGTAATACAACTCTTCCATATTATCTTCTTACTTTATTTATATTAGATCCCCATCCTAGTCTTTTGTCCATACTTTTAATAGCTGCAGCAGCGATTGGATCTTTAATAACTTCTGCTTCAGCATATTCAGTCTTACCTGAAATAATATTCCTAACATACCATCTTGAAGTAGTAGAGCAATTGACACAAGTTTTAGTATCGGGTAATGCTTTTACTCTCAATGGATTGATTTCCTCTGTACATTTATTACAATTCATTTTTACAACCTTTTTTATGTTTACTAAACCAACCACCGCACTTACATTTTACATAGTATACAGCTGGTGCTATTATTGGGGTAGAAGCAAAGGCAGTCCAAATATTCGGGTGCCAATGCTCGCCACATATTCCTAATGTATGCTTAATTACTTCTATCATAACTTACTTATTATAATGTTTATTAATTAGCTTATCCCTTACTTCTTCACTTATCTGATTTGTCTGATATAACTGTTCTATTAAGTTTAGCATATCTATACTAATGCTGTTGCTAGTTTAAATAATTTCTTATTTACTTCTAGATCCTTTTCAAAAGACTTTATCTTTCTTACCTTTCTCACCTTAGTTTCAGCTCCTTTTAACGCAGCATGAAATTCTCCTTGAGTAATTTTTTCTTGTATTACATTAAATACTTTCCAAAGATCATCTCCAATATCAGCTGCTCTTTTAGGCTCCAGTATATCTATCAGAGTCTCTTCGTCATATACAAACTTATTAGCTTTATCTGAATTAGGTATGATTCCAGCTCTAACTAACATAGCATCTAACGCTAATTTAGTCTTTTGCTCTTTAGAAAGAATCGTATTTCTCATCTTATTTAGAACTTCAACTTTATTAGGAAGATCCTTTACTGCTTTAGCTACAACGTCTCTTAGTTCATTAAACGTATACCCTTTATGTCGAATTTTAAAATCAGAAAACTTTTCGTCAGCTACAACTAAACCATTAGAACATACTAATCTAAATATACCTACAGAGAATTTAAAAGCCTGCAGTCCATCATGACTATTCGTCATAATAATACGAGGATAAGCATTATCTCCGTCTTCTGAAGTGATCTTTATATCTGGGTTCTGAAATGAAACCATATGCTTTGAAAAGATTGTATCCTTCCCTCTATTCTTACGCATTGCTGCTGATACAGGAATCCAACCAAGTGTAGCTAAATCATCTACTATCGTCTCAGTATTAACAAACAGGTATTTATCTGTTACTTTAGGATTAGTAGGAGCGTCTTTGAACGCTACTGGGCATATTTCTTTTAACTGATCTTTTGATAGGTAAGAATCTAAACCTTTATTAAAATTCTGTAATAAATCTTGCATAACCTTTTTATTTTAAGTTTTTATCTATACTATAATATACGAATTAATAAGGTAGTAGGCAACTATCTTACTTAGTTTTTTACTATTCTTTAACTACTTCTGCATCTAATACTCTCCTGACCATGAGATACATGCCCTGATATTTAAGTACATGATCACAGTGTAACATCTCTTTCCATGCCTTTAGTCCTTGCATGTTGCCATTAACCTGTTCGACTTTAACTTGACGTACTAGTTGGTAATATTCATTATCTAAGTAAATTAACTTAACCATTTGCGAATATCTTTTTGGAGGAGGTATGTATCTATCGCTGGGTCAGCTAAATCTAAGTCCTGGTAGTGTTTAAGACAGGTTTCTAAAGCTTGTTCCCATTGTTTTGATGGAAGGGTTATTTCATATACTATATCAACATCTTCAAAACTAATTTCGAATAGTTGAGCTGATTTTTTCTGGTAAGTAAAAGCTTCTTGAATTCCTTCTACCATTGCATCAGTAATTTCTTGATCTGTAGCCTTAAATACCCTTTCGAACTCTGCAGTACTATTAAAATGCATTTTTTTCATACTTACTCTTTATCCATTTTTTTTATATTCCTCTTTCTTCTGTAGCTTTTCTTGCTTTATCCCAGAATGGGCTAGTAACAATTTTACCTTCGTTTATAGTATCTACCTCATGATTAGTACCGAACATATAGACTGGGCCGGTATATTCGTAAGTTCTCATAGGAACTACTACATTACCTAACTCTGTCTTAGTAGGTTCAGTTATTTGTCTTCTGCCGTCAAAAGATCTAAATTCTCTAGCAGTTGTTCTATGCCATACATCTTTCATAAGTACTTCTAATACTCCTGCAGTATTAAAATCATATTGAAGCTTTACTAAGTGTCCAGTTTTTTCAGCCATTACTTTCTATTAAATCCTTTTATTATAACTCTTCCCGTATCGGTATCTTCAACTAATACGTTTACTCTTCTTCTTATGATCCTTTTAGTAATATTGAGAGTCTCAACATCTGTTTCGTTATCTACCCAGTCTTTGAAAAGGTAAGTAAGTAAGTTAGATTTTAGTTTTCCGAACATAGCTTGCTGATTAAGTTAGTAATATCTTCTCTGGTTTGCCATCCTAATACTATCCACTCTTGGTCCTTTACAGCTAAATTTTCATCTTTATAAGCTGCTTCAAATGTAGATACTTCGTTAACAGATTTAGCTGCTTTTTTAACTCCTGCTTTTGAAGTAGAGTACATACCGGTACCTGCTACAACCGATAAGTGAATATTTGGTCTAACTTCTAGGGTACTTTGAATTCCTTCTGTACCTATTATTTTATGCTTCTTGAATACTAAATCATCAAATGTTTTCATAACCTTTATTTTACTAATTAATATACTACAATATACGAAATATAACTATGTAAGGCAACTTTATTTTAAAATAAATCCAAAAAAGATGTACCTATATCCTTTTCTCTTAGCTTTTCATTTTGCTCTGATTTTCTTACTAAGTCATCTGCAACTCTCCTTTCAAGAGGTTTCTTCTTTTTAAAAGTAGAGAACTTATTTATTTTCTTTTTAGCCATTACTTAATATAGCCTTACTTAGAATAAGAGGTGATCCATCTTTGTTATCTTTTATCATAAAAAATGTATCTCTAACTTCTATACTTATATTAGCACATTTACCGTAAGTTGTTTTATAATTAGCTCTTACGTACTCTTCTACTTGTTGTTCCATTATTACTGTTTAGTAATAAATAGCTATTGACGACTAATGTACTCTTCTCCTGGTTTAGCTTCTTCTTCGTAGAGTCCTAATTCTTTTAAGTGCTCTATATGATGTTCATCTAACTCCCAATTAACTTCTTCTACATTTTTATCTAAATAGTCTTCCATCGCTTCTACCTGCTTCTCGGTAATAGGAGATGTAGCATATAAAAAAGCATGATTATAGCAGAGAAACTCTAAGTTAATTAAATTCCAGTTCTTCTTATTACCGTCCTTATGATTTAAGACTAAAGGAACTTTAGTGTCCAGTACTCTCCTTTCACTAAATCCGCAGAAGGAGCATTTTTCGTCAATTAATGCTTCAAATATAAGTCTCTGTTTTATCTTTTTAGGATCAAAATGCTCTACAGGAACTCTACCTTCTATTAAATCCATTATAGGCGGTTCTTTTCCACCATTTGATAAAAATTTAGGGATACCTTTACCAGCTTGATTCTTATGAAGTTCATATAAAGTAGAACCTGTTTCTAAATCCGTATAAGTTTTAGCGTACTTTTTATAATGAGTAAAAGACACATGAAGGTACCTGGAGGCTGCTCTGTTAGAACGAGTCATTTTTATAGCTCGTTGTATATCTTCTTTTTTAAGTATTTTAGCAGGGCGACCCATTTTTACTCTTCTAAAGCTTTATCTACTTCTTCTTTAATAGACTGTGAAACAGCCATATCATCTTTGTCGAAATCTATCATTTCAATATGAGCTTTTCTACCAGTAAGTTCTGCTTCTTTTTCTGCAATTGCTCTTGCACGACTTTGGTCCATAATAATTATATCATTATATGTATGGTCTCCTGAGCCTTCTACGGTAGTTATACCTACTACAGGCTCTACTGTAGAACAACTAATACATACATGGTATCCTAATTCTCTTCTTTTCTCTGGGAAATCGTTGCCACATTTAGGGCAGGTAATCATTTTAAGTTTCATATATAACCTTTAATATTAATACTACCTTAATATACGAACTAACTACTGTGTTAGCAACTATTTATCAAAGTTTTTTAAAACATTCCAAACATCAATAGCTGATTTAAATGGAACGATCTTTTCTTCTTTATTTTTTTCTATAGTAATTGTACCATCCCAGTCTTTATCTGGTACTAATTGGTAAAGATACATTTGGATTAACCCTAATTGAGATCTATTGAAAGCTAGCTTGAATAGGTTCTCTATAACAGAAAAGAATTGATCTTCATAAACTGTCATATCTATTCCTATTTCATCTGCTAGAAAGTCTTTTCTATCTTCTATCTTCTTAAGTTCATCTATTACCTTAATAAAAATTTTCTTATTCATAGTATCTTTATCAGGGTGTTTTATTTTGATATTAAAACTTACATCAATAATTTGTTTTAAAGTCTTTCTTATCTTCTCTTTTATTAACTTCATACAGCTCTAAAAATTTAGTTTTAGGTAATACCTTTAATTTTGAAAAGAAGTCTACGGCTTCGTTTAGTGATGGTGCATCTATTGAACTTACTGCCTCGGTGCTATTTTTTGAATAATAACTATACTTCGCCATCTTGTTCTCCAGAAGGGTTTTGGTTAGCAAGGGCTTGTCTAACTATTTTATCAAAGTATTCTATATAAACAAAAAAGCCTATGATAGTCTTATCTTTAAGATTTCTATCTCTTTCTACTCTCATTTCGAATTTGTCTAAGCCTGCTTCCAATCTAGTTTCTAACTCTATTGCGATATCGTTTTGCTCCGTTGGAGATAACTGTCCAAATGTAGTAGGAATAAATTGAATTTTTAACCCTTTTTTATTAGGATCTTCATTTACATCAACTTTAAGCATGAACTGATGGCCAGCGAATTTTATCTTAGCTGCTTCAGATATAACTTTTTTGACTTCCTCGAGTATAAATTTTTTTGTTGTTTTCATTTAATTAATATAAGAAAAATAATTATGGTATACAAATAAATAGCTAGTTATTCTATCCAAATAACATTTGCTTTCTACCTCCAGTACCCTCATTTAGAATACGGTGGTTAGCTATTGACCTATTTCTGTAGTACTCATCAATAGATTTTTCTATATCATCTGTTAAGAATTCAAATTCATAAACATTACCGTTAAGTTCTACAAATTCTACTATATACTTTTTCATAATTTTATTAATTCGTTTTGGTATTCGTTCATTTTAATTATACTAATAAATAGATTGCCTAATTGGAATTCTCCTATTCCCCCGCTATCTTTTATAATTTGAGAAAATTGCTGTAGTATGTTAACGTCTTGTTGAGTACACTTAGCAGAGTCTAAAGATATTATAATTTCATTATTTTTTTCATTACCTGCTGGAAGAACTTTCTTACTTAAGTCGTATAGAGTATTCTTCTGTTCTAAGGCTATATACTCAGCTCTATTTCTATCTACATATATAGTACTACACCACGGTTCTAAAGCCTCTATAAGCTGAATATCATTACAATTAGTAGCTACAATACCTACATCGTACTTAGGAGGAATAACCGGTTTCATTAATGTATCATGCTGTACGAAGTGTCCCCATTTTCGTATAAAGTTCCGGGTAGATCTTTGATTCTGAGCTAGCCATTCTGGACTATCTTCATAGATGTTAACTGCTTTATCGTTAGTATTTCTCCTGCTACCTCGGCATGTCATGTGGTACACAAACCCTTCCCATGTCTGTTTAAAAGTTATACCGTTGAGTAAGAACCTATTAAATATATCAGAATCTTCTTTAGATTGTGGAGCATATAATGGATCATGTCCTCCTATCTCTTGAAAATCTTTTCTATAAAAAGCCCAAGGAGCAAAAATACCTTCTGTTACTTTCTCCTTATCTGTAAAGTTTTTAATATCTTTTAGTAATGCTTCCTCTAAGAACTCCTCTGGTTCTACTCCTCCATTCCAAAGTATTTTCTCTGGACCGTCTGGATGTAGAGGTGGTTCGATTCTAGTAAGTGATACTATTACCTTAGGTTCTATATGTTTTTCTATGGCATCTAATGCTCCAGGACATAGGTACATGTCAGCATGATAGATCATAGCTATATCATTAGTAGCTACTTCATTAATTAATCTATCGTACAGTATAGTATGTCCTATCCTATTCCCGGTACCGTTTAAGATAGCTTTAAAATTACTATCCTTTTCCATCATTTCTAGACACCAATCCCAAGTACCGTCGGTAGAGGCATCATCTGCTACACAAATCTCTACTTCATGATCTCCTTGGTTCTTACGAATAGAATCGTAAGACCATTTAAGATACTTTAAATTATTTCTTCCAGGTTGTATTAAAGATATTTTCATGATAATATGTTTTATAGTTTTCTTTAGCTAAATTACTATACTCTTTATAAAGATACGAATTATTTTTTAATTCTCCTAATAGTTCTTTAGCATGTCTAAGATTTCCAACTTCCACTGTTAAATCAGGATGGCAAAGTTCTTGTGTGTCTAGCCCTTTATATCCTATACAAGGTATACCTAAGTAAGCACAGTTAAGAGCGAACGTACCTGCAGCATGAGTTCTCATTAAGTGTATCCCTATTTTAAATTCATTTAACTTATGTATCCAATCTTTCCAATTTAAATAAGGAAGGTGGTTAATAAGTTGCTCTTCTCCTGGTTGCTTTCTCCCCATAGACGGAGCTGAGATTTGATCTGCATCGAAGTGTTCTGATGCTGTAATATATGAATCAAAACCTCCGTACCAGTTTACAAAGTTACCTCCAATGATTACACCTTCTCTATCTATATTTTCTACTTCTCCAATAGCATCCTCTATCATTAGGGATTGCAATACTCTTACATCCTTATGGTTAGTTAGTCCTTGGTAGTACAGTTTGTCTTTTCTATTATGAGTAAAAATAATGTCAGAAGATGTTAAAGTATTATAGTACCATATTTGCTTATCCAAAGTATAATCTTGAAAATACCAATGTGGACCTTCTTGCATTACCCCGACTTTGTTACAATACTGTTTAATATTATCTAAGTTAAATTGTGGATCTTTTTTAGGAATAATAATAATACCTAAATCATACTTAGTATTAGGAATATCCTTATAGTTATAGTGATCAGCATTCATAGCACACATCCAAGCAAACTCAGTTCTCATATTACTATGAGTTCTAGGGATCCTGCCTTGAAAATTCATTTCTGTAAAGAAAGCTATAGACATTCGTTCAACGTATTAAAGGTTACTTTCAATTGCTTTAAATGTTCTAATGATACTCTCATTTGGTTATAATTGTCTTCGTTCCAAACATTGTCATTCCAATCGCCTGCAATATGAGATTGAAACATAATTATCCCATCATTATGAGTTTTAATATCAGTAACATTTATTCCATCATGTCCAAAGAAAGTTTTACAGCCCCAAGGTAAGTCGTGGTTATGCTCGTAGTGTATTGCTGCATATTCAAAAGTACTGCCTAATTCTTTTATTGCTTCTGGATGACCTAGCCAACCTGGGTTCCTCCATCCGACTGGTATGTGACCTACATGTTTCCACTCATTCATCATCAGTTCTATTCTTTCTCTAGCTTTTTCTTTAGAGTCTAATTCGAAGAATTCACATTCTCCTATGTCTTTTTTAACACACTGATGGTAGTGTCCATGAGCTGCTAGTTCAAAGTATCTCTTACTTTTTAGCCAATCTATCCAGTTTTTATGATCTGATATTTTAGCTTTATTATGGTAATTAGAAGGGATAAAGAGAGTAAACTTAGCACCGAACTCTTTATTTAGCTCTTCTAAGTATTCCATACACTCATCTCCTTCTACTCCCCAACCCTCTTCCGGGTGTATATCATCTATACTTATAGTAATTTTCATTATAAATGCTTTTTAATATTGCTATAAACCCCAGTATAGTCTCTAAATCCTCTATCTATTATAGCTGATTTTGTGTCTACTACAGGAAATATCTTAGCATTAGATAGTTTATTAAAATATGACTCTCCTTCAAAGTAACCAGGTCTTACGTCTTTAGATGTATTAACATATATTACTACGGGTTTATTAAAGTAGCTGCATAAGATACTAGAACCACCTCCCATAGAGACGAACCCTTTAGCACTTGCAAATATATTGAGTTGAGCTTCATTGTACGTAGCATCTATACTTCCAATAACATCGTCAAATAGAAATACATTACTATAAAACTCTGTAAGATGATAATCCGTTACCGCACCATGATTTTCTATCTCAGATATTATATCTCTATTCTGAAGTTCGTTAGGGTCTGTAGCAAATTCAGTATTTCTGGGTCGTTTATAAATAACGTTGTATCCTTTATCTGTAAGTATGTTAAAAATATTGTAAAGAGACTCTATATCAAAGTACCCTATGGGAGCTTCACCATGTTCTAGATTAAACCTATTAGAAACTACTACGTAGTTATCTAAGTTAGGAGTATTTTCTTTAAAGTACTGTTGAGAATAAGGAGGTGCTATCCATTTGCTGTAATCCAACCACCCGTTAGCTTGTTCTTGTTCTTGATTAGTCAACTCACTATAGTCTTTCCCAAAATTAGCTTGAGCGTTATGGTGAACCCAATTGTTCGGTAAGTCCTGTACTCCATTACTGTGATTATCTAGATGCCTGGTTGTATATTTTTCAACTACTTCATCACAGAACCAATAAAAAGGCTTCATTCCTATACTTGTAGTTACTTTTACATACTCACCTTGCTTTTTGAGCCAGTAGGCATACGGTGCAGAACAAACTAATTCATACCCAAACTCAGGATTAAGATTAAGTTCCATAGTAAAATCTTTTTTGATTACGAAGTTGAATATCTATATTATCGCATTTAATATCTACGTTAAGGCATTTGTTAACCGATATTTTAGTTTCAAATTCATTAATTACAATTTCCCTATCATAAATTTCATTAAAAATAGTACACATATCAAATTTAGATATACAATTAGTACCTAAGACAGTAGTAGTATTGTAATTATCCCAATTTTCCATTAAATCTTTGCTAAACTTAGCCCAGTAAAAGGTAGTAATACCATTCCATAAGTGATTAGTATATCCATTTACCTCTGTATAATCTTTATTAGATAAAAACCAATAAAGCATAGACGATGCTTGGCTAAGCTCTGGACCTATAATTGAAGCTTTAATCATTTTAGTATTACTTCCGGTAGATTTAATCCAATCTGCTGCTTTCTTTTTTGAAATACCATATTGATCGGCATCCATTTCACAGTCAGTACCCGGGTGTATTATTCTACTTTTAAAGTTTTGATCTAACCAGATGGGTAATTCCCAATTTATATCAAAATCTTGAGTTCTTTGAGGGATAGCTCCTATACAGTTAATAATAAAATCAGCATTTGATTCTTTTATTTCATTTTTGAATTCTAATGATGGCCACCTATGTACTGTTGTCTCAACCTCATAAAACTGTTGCAGGAACTTCCCTACCATGTGCCCTAACATTCCACTTCCTCCTAGAAGGAGTACTCTATGCTTTGAAATAGTCATAATTTTCTAACAGTATTTTAAGTTCATTACTACTGACTATAGATTTATCACTTGTAAATTCAAAGTCAATTGGATTGTTTGTTATATTTTTATAATGCATATAGTATGCGTCATGATCTTTAGTATAATGTGTTCTTGGAGATTCTTCTATAGAAATCATCATTTCATGTAATTTTTCAGAGATTCTAGGTACTCCCATTCTATACTTTAGACCAAATTTTGTAGAAAATAACTCAAATAAATCCTTAACTAAAAAAGATTTAAGATTAGGTATTACGTTATACCCGTCTACAGCTAAACCGTATTCAATAAGATTCATAGCTTCCTCTATATCAATCATAAACCTAGTCATCTTATCCGAAAATAAAGTTAATTCATAACCTCTATTAATTGCATCCCACATTAATGGAATTATCGAACCAGTAGAGTTAAGAACGTTACCATAAATTGCTGATGATAATCTAACATTTGATTTACTTGAATTAACTATAAATGATTCTCCAGCGACGAATTTCATAGCTCCGTATATGGTAGTAGCTGCTCTAGATTTATCGCTTGAGATAAAACAAGCTGCTTCCATCCCCACTTCTTCAGCAACTCTTCTTGAATTAATAGCTCCATCAACAATAATTTTTGCAGATTCTTCTACATTTTGATCGACTGCTCCGATCTGCTTAAGTGAGGCTGCAAATATGCCAATATCGTGCTTCAATGCTGATCGTTTCATTAAATCAAAATTTCTTATATCACCTACGATACAGTTTACTTTTGGGAATCTCTTCTTTAAGTAATAATGCTTAGCTTCGTCTCTTGAATATACAGTAACATCGTTATCTTTAATATACCTGGCAACTAAATTACTACCTAGATAACCTGCTCCTCCTGTAATGAATATTTTCTTATCAGTCATTAAATTAAATATACGATTCTTTTTCTTGATTAGCAACTTCTGAGTTATTTAGATAAAATTTTCATATCGTTATCTACCATTTTCTTAACTAACTCTATAAAAGTAGTTTTTGGACTCCAGTTTAATTCTTTTTTCGCTTTATTAAAATCTCCTCTAAGAACATCTACCTCTGCAGGTCTCATATACTTGGGGTCTTGTTTAATATACGGTGTCCAATCTTCAATACCTACATGGTCAAAAGCAATATCTAAAAAGTCTCTTATCGAATAGGTCTTGCCTGTAGCTATAACATAATCATCAGGAGTTTCCTGCTGTAACATTAACCACATAGCTTCTACATAGTCCGGTGCATATCCCCAATCTCTCTTAGCATCTAAAGTCCCTAACGAGATATGATCAGCAAGTCCTAATTTTATTCTAGCTATTCCATCTGATATTTTTCTAGTTACGAATTCGTGACCTCTTTTTTCTGATTCGTGGTTGAACAGTATTCCGCTACAGGCATACATGTTGTAAGATTCTCTATAATTCTTAGTAATCCAATGCCCGTATAATTTAGAAACTCCATATGGGCTTCTGGGGTAGAATTGTGTGTTTTCATTAGCTGGGTTTTCAACCATCCTTCCAAACATTTCTGAAGAGCTAGCTTGGTAAAATTTAATTTCTGGGTTGAATTCTCTGATTGCTTCTAGCATTCTTAGTACTCCTAAACCTGTTACTTCTGATGTATGTTCAGGTGTGTTCCAGCTTTCTCCTACAAATGACTGTGCTGCTAAGTTATACACCTCGTCAGGCTTAGCTTCTTTTAGGCACCTTAAGAGCGAGTTCTGATCTGTCAGGTCTCCTTGAAGGAAAGTTACCTTACCCTCTAAGTGGTTTGTATTCATTCTATTTTTAGAGGACGATCTTCTCTCCATTCCAAATACTTTATACCCTTTTTTTAAGAGTAGGTCTGCTAAATGGCTACCGTCCATTCCATTTATTCCTGTAATAAAAGCTGTTTTATTCATTAGTTAATTTTTTAAAATCGTTATAGGTATAAAATCTGTTGGGTAAACTTTCTGATAATATTTTTATATTCTTATTAGATAGCTCTTTAAATTTTTCAAAAGTATCCACTTTTTCTCCTAAGGAATAGGAGTTGTCTTCATTTAGAACATACAATCTCTTTTGAGGATGTCTCCGAGCATGTACCTTAAGTAGGTTTTTACAAATAAATTGTATGTATTTATCCCCACATAATTTTCTAGCCATAATATCTACTCCGTGATCATCGTGGTATATTAAACAAGGAGGTACATTTACTCCAAATTTAATTAGATCAGAACTTAATACTAGACAAGAGCCATCTATTTTAGGATAGTTAATATAAGTAAAATCAAAATCTGTTACTTCAGAGTTTATTTTATTCATATCTTCAATCGACATTCTAGATTTAGCTTGATTTGGATTTAAATGGTGGTTTGGGCCTGAATCATATACATGGTTTAAGTAGTTAGGGTGTACTGTAGCATCCCAACTATTGTCCCACATTTTTCTGTCTGCAAAACAAACAGTATATCGATGAATGTTATTAGTTTGCGTATAAACGGATAATGTCTCTAAAGATTGTAATGCTTCTTTAGGGAAAAAACTATCTGTTTCTCCATGCATTACGAAGTCCACCTCTTTACAGTAGTTGTAATTTAAGTCTCTTCTATAATCTGCATGAAAATAGTAACCATCTTCAGGAGTTATAATTCTTGTTTTTATATTCGCTATCTTTAACTTCTCTAACCTTTTTATACCGTCGTTAAATATAGAAATCAATTCGTCTTTTGATATCTTATCTCTATCTATTTTCTCTATTTTTTCTGATATATTGAAACATAAGTCAACAATTACGTTTTCTTTATTATCTATATCCTCCAGTAAGTTAATTAAACCGTCGATGTATTCAGAGTACATTGCAATTTCGTAAAACATTACATGACATCCTATAACGTATTTATTTTCTAATTTCATTTTGTTTATAGATTAGTATTTTATAATTTAATAGCTATTTTTTCTGCTGCTTCTACACAATTAACAACTTTACCGCTAAATAATATTGCTTCGTCTTTGTTAAATCTAACAATTGTTGGTCTCTCGTCTGTATCGTCTCTATTTGGTAAAACAGTTCTTATAGTATACATCGACCCTATATGCTCAGCTTGGTCTATATCCGGAAAGAACTTTTTAGCTGACTCCTTGAAACTTTCCGCATTAGTGAATTTTGGATTATTAATAATTCCCTTATTTAAGTATTTTCTATATGCTGGTGGTATTTTGCTTTCTTTACCTACTACCCTATTGTGAATAGCATGAACTACATTACCAGCTACATGGTAAGGAGTATTACTATAAGGATCAAAACACATAAAAGGTCCGTCCATTATTACTATACTCTTACCTTTGTACCTGATAGGAAGTTTAAATATAGGTTTCTCACATAGTTCATACTGGTACTCTTTCTTTTCTTTATCAAAATCGTTTAATGAACTGTATGTTGAAAATACTTTAAATTCATATCCTTCTAGTAATTCTTTATCTTTAATTGTTGTATTAAGAAAAGTACTTATATTACAAGCTTTGATTCTATCCCAACATATTTTTCTTAATGTATCAGGACAGTATAAGCTCTCTTCTACCTGTACTGTTAGCTCGCATTCAGGTAATGTATCTACAATTTTCCATTTTAGCTTACATTCATCTAACATATGTAAGTACTCCCTTGGAGAAGTTAAACTATCTTCTTTTGCTATAGCATAGAAATGCTCTACGTTATCTATTATAGAACGGCTGTAGTACTTAATAAAGTCTTTTTCGTTATTTCTACATGATAAAATAGTATCTTTACTTCTAGGGTAATGGTATCCTCGATGGACCCTATACTGGTTTATTCCAGATGTTGCAGATATTATATCCGATTTTTTTTCGAATAAATCTACTGAATACCCTTTTGCTGATAGTTTAATGGCTGCGGTTATTCCGTATATGCCTGCTCCTATTACTGCTATTTTACCGTAAAGTTTTTCTTTTACCTGTTGGCTTAACTTAGTAGCAAATAAAGTTCTTGCTTCGTTTTCTTTATAGTTTGCAGTACCTTTTATAACAGCTTCTAACATACTTAATAGTGCATCTTTGTCAGCGGTCGGCTCTATGTTATGCGTCTTCTTTTTATACCAGTTAAAGTTGTATTCAAAATTAAAAAACTTACCGTTACATTCTATACTAAATTTCTTAAATAGTTTTTTATTTTTACTAACCTTAATAGTTAACTCTTTACCATCAACTTGATCCTGTATTAAGTAGAAATGATGGTATGCTATTCTATCTATTATATTTGAGAAATCTGTTCCCCATTTTTTATATATAAAATTTTTAGTTGGTTTTATTTTTTCATAACTTAATACATCATCAACATAGAATTTACAATTATTATCTATTGCTAATTTATATAGCAACTTAGTCTCTTTGTAACTAAAGCTAGCTGGCTTTTCACAAAATACGTTGATACCTTTCTCTAAAAAAAACTTTGATTGTTCATAATGAAATTCGTTGGGAGTTGCTACTATTACCCAATCCACATCTAATGTATTTTCCCACCATTTATCTTGAGAAGTACTTACCCAAATTAATTTAGTATCTTTGATAGTATTTAACTTACCTATAATCTTTTTACCAAATCTACCGTTGCCTAATTGTCCAATTCTACTCTCCATACAAGTAGTTATAAGTTTTTTCCATCCAATAAGGTACTGTGGTATCTTTATCAGGCAGTCCGTTAAAATGCATTACGAATCCTGCTTTAGTATGCTGCATTTGTTCATTTAAACATTCTTTAGCTCCCATACAGCTCATATTAAAACTATAAGGGAAAACTTTTAAATCAATTTTTTCACTTCTAAGTAAGTAGTTTAATGGCGTTTGGTCTGTACCTACACCGTAGGACTTCTGACACCAGTTTAACATCTCTGAATTTTCACTGTAGAACTCCCTCATAAATTTAAAGAACTCTCTATGTTTACCGTTTACTATCTGAAAACCACTATTAAAGTATTCGTACCAATTAAAAAGTTTATCTTCTTTAAATAAATGTTTCTGATAATTTTCCATGGATCTTATTATCCAATCAAAGTTCCCATCATCATGAACTAACGTATACTTATGATCGGTATGTTTAAAAAAGTCTGGAGTATCTGGATGTACAATAGTATCAGCATCTACAATACATATTTGATCGAAATCTATTTCGTTGTGGTCTAAAATATCAAATAAGTAGTAACGTTGCCATATTGGGGACATGTACTCCATATCTGTCACCGGCTCTTCCATCGTTAATAACTGATGATCGTACTTATCGCAAAAATGCTTCCAGCTATTTATAGAAATTTGATATTCTTTTTTAGCCTTTCCTTCTTTCTTTATATCAATTATAAAAACTATATTCTTACTCATAATGTCCTTTATATTGTTCCCAAACTTGTTTCATTATTCTAGTCCTATCTTCAATAGGGAATCCAGTAAAGTGCCAAATATAAGCATACTTTATAAAAAACGGAGTTGGGTCTTCGTTTAACTGCCAATTATGTTTAAACATATCCTTTTTATGTATAGAGAATAAATTCCAAGTAGGTGGTATTTCTTTTAATTTTATATTATTTTTCTTTATAATAAAATTTAAAACCGTCTGTACTTTTCCAACTCCTTTTATCTTATCTAATTCAGAGCCACTATTAACATAAAGTTCTTTTAATTCTTCAAAAATATGTTTATGCTTCTTGCTAAAGAAGCAAACACCGCTATTAAAGTAATTCTGCAAGTCTAACTTTATTCCAGGAAAGAATTTACCGTATTCCTGTATTGAATTAATAATCCATCTTAAAGAGCTTCTGTCTATAGCACCACAAAAATCATCTTCAGTATATAGCTCAAATGGGTTTGGGGCATCCCATTTAATCATTGTGTCTGAATCTACATAAATAATTTTATCATACTTATCTCCTACTAAGTCAAATATTAAATCCTTGTTCCAGACAGGGTACTTATAACGATCGTCATGCTTTGTTATAGCCATGAAATCTATATTATTTTTTTTACACCATGCTGTCCAGCTGGCTATACAGTATTGACTATAATCTGTGTTTCTAAACTCAGATGTGTTATGGTCTATTGCTGTTGTATATATTAAGTTTTTACTCATAAATTAATGTTAATATGTTAATATACGAAATATTTTATAAATAAACAAATTAATTACAGTATTAAGATTTTACAAATTTATGGTTTTCCAGACCTAAATTTAGAAAAGGATTCAATGAATGAATATTGCAATTATATTTCTCCATAATATGTGATCTTAATTTTTGAGTTTGGAGTTCAATTCTAGATGTATGATCATCAATACCGGGCCAATTTGCTGAGGATATCCAGTCATTTTCCATATACCCTTCATAATACAAATCACCATCTAACCTACCGCAATCGTGACCGCAGAGTATTATATTTTTAGCACCCATATAAGCTGCGATGTGTATAGTACTCGCCGCAGTTGACTTACTTGAAATTATTTCATCTTCTTTTAATTTCTCTAAATTATCAACACCTTCTGTTGTATTCGGATTATGTTTAAATACATAAGAATTTTCATAGTCAGGAGTATTTTTTTCTTTTGAACTACTCCCCTTATAGTACTCAGAGAATATTAACGGAATGCTTTTTTCTTTGAGTTCTTGAATACTTCTCGTGTATCTTGGTCTTTCCATACAGTCTTTCATAACTATGTAAGTACAGGGATAGTGTTTATATACTTGATTAGCACCTAAAACTATTTTATTTTCAAAAAATGACTTACTAACATAGTTCATAGAAGAACCAGCTAAGACTATCCATATATCTTTACCTAAGTGCTTATTTTTTAATTCAGTAATATTTTTATACATTTTTATTACTATTTATTGTTTCTTCTGCATAGTTGTACAATTTCTGTAAACCTTTATTAATATTCACTTTTGGGCTCCAGCCTAATTTTTTTAGTTTAGTATTATCACCTGTATTACCAAATTGATCACCATCTTCACTGCCGATATTCTCTACTTGAAAATTATCTCTACCACTATATTCTATAAATTTATTTATTATATCTTTGATATAAGTTTTTGTATTAGTACAAATGTTGTAAGTCTCTTTTGATGTCCTGGTATCCATGCCTAATACTAAAGCATTAATGTTATCGTCTATATAGGTTATATCTCTATACCTGTCAAGCGGGCCTGTAACATCTATTTTACTCCCCCGAACAACTTGTTGAACAAAAACTGCTGCTATTCCTTGTCTACCGTTAGTTAAGTTCTGTCCCGGTCCGTAAGTAGGAAAAATTCTAAATATTGTATAATCTATACCAAATTGTGAAAATTGCTTTACACAGGTCTCGCCATACAGTTTAGATAAAGCATAGTTAGATAGTGGATTTAAATTATCAGTTTCTTTTAACCAATCGCCTTCACCGTATACTGCCATTGTAGAAGCATATACTATTTTCTTTACCTTACGTTCTTTAGCAAATCTACAAACATTTAAGGTTCCTTTAGCATTCCAATCTAGATCTAACTCAGGTTCTATAAGAGATCTATAGCCATACGACTGTGCCGCTAGGTGGTAAATTATGTCAACCTCTTCAGTAACTTTTAATAAATCTTCGTAACGGGATATATCACAAACATAATCAGGACTTTGAGGATTTATATCACATACTATAACTTTATGCCCTAACTTTTTTAGTTTATCAACTAAATTTCTTCCTATGAATCCGCTCCCACCTGTGACTAAAATACTTTTATACATTAATTTTTTTTAATATTAAGTATATACTTCTTATATAAAAATTCTGCAAAGTCAAAGTCAATTGGTGTATCTATATCAATTGCTTCTATTTCTGATACTTCATAAAAGTATGGTTTATTACAGATAAAGTTTTTTGCTTTTAACATTGCTTCTCTCTTTACTATCGTAATCCCAAAAGTAGGAGAAAAGTAATTAGGTAAGTCTTGAGAATTAGGTGCATAGTCTAGGGTATAGTTAATAGGCTTATCCTTAAACCATAGGTACTCTTTCACAGTCTTCACAGACATTAGACTATTACAATTATTATTATAAAAAAGATCTATAGCTTCCAAATACGTTTCTAAATTAATTAATGGAGCTGTAACTTGTGCTACTAGAATATCTTCACTATTTGTAGATTTAGCTAAATATTCGTGATATTCACTGTTTGTACATTCTGAACTAGCATAGTAAGGCTCTCTTTTAAAGTAGGATACGCCTGCTTTTTTAGCTATGTCTATTGCTATTTCACTGTCAGTATTTACTATTATATCTTTTACAGGTAATTTTTTTATTATATCTATTTTATGTTCTAATAGAGACTTACCAGCAAAAGGTTTAAAGTTTTTATTTTTGACTCTTTGAGAGCCTTGTCTTACGGGAATAACTGCTGTTAAATTTTTCATTACCTTCTTAATTCTAAATTAGATATTCTTTTTTTATCGTTGTTACTAAGAAACGATAGTGTATTGTACTTATGTTTAAGCCATTCAACTTCAAATTTAAGCATACTATTTAAATTGTCTTTGAAATTATTTAAAAACTCATTAGATAACTTAACCTTAACGTTTCTAGTTTCAATATAATCTAAAAGATTTTGTTTATAAAGTTTAGAAACAAATGAAAAGCTGTTTATATTTACTCCTCCACCCATTAACGTTTTTTTATTTTTAGATTTAACTAACGAAAATATATGATGCGCTTTTTTAAATATATCAGCTGAGTCTACTTCTTTTTTTGTAAGATTGTATGAATTTACAAAATCAGATCTACCTAGTACAACACCAGATAGGTACTTAAAATCAGGACTATTTATTATACTTTCTATGTTATTGAAAGCTTGTCTACTCTCTATGTTAATGTATAAGTTTGAATAATCAAAGTTATTTTTCTGTATAGAAGAAATAAACTTATGTAAAGCAAATTCTGATTCTATCATAGGAGCGACCACTCCGTTGCAGTTTATATTTCTACCTATTCTCATATCCGAAATAGCTTCAGCTCCTCCTATTTTTAACGTTACATCCTTATTATTAATGTGGCTAAGCCCAGAAATATAAGTAGCTTGATCTAAGGTTAATCCTTCATCTTCTAACGATATTTTTATACCGCAGTCTAAATTTTCTATATAACTAAACATTAAATTATTTGTTTAAGAGTAGATTGCCAATCTGTAAATCTGATAGCTTTATCATCTATATAGTAGCTAGCATTAATTTTATCGTAAGTAATATCTGAAATGAGGTGATCTAATTTTTTAGTTTTTAACCATTCCCATATTAATTCTTTACCTGTCTTTCCGTTTATCAAAGGTCTTTTTGGATTAGCTTTAGAAGTCATTAGAATTACTTTATAACTATTGCTTAATACTTCCAGTGCTGATGCTGCTCCTTCAAGCAGTTCACCGTATACTGTACCATCATGAAAACCTAATTCACTCGTATGTATTACTCCATCAAAATCTACAGCGATGATTTTATCTTCACCAAATTCTACCTCTTTTAAAAACTCTTTTATTTCTGTACTCATAATGTATCGTAGTAGTTATTCTGTTTCTCTTGTCTTTTTATATCTTTTGCATGATAGAGTGCTAATAATTCATTAGCATCTAAAGGAGCATAAGTTGAATGTCCTTCTAGTACTTCATGTACTTTATTTTTCCATTTAATTTCTGGTTTATTCTTCCAGATTCGCCATTGGTAATCAGGCCAGTTAACCCAGCCTTCTTCATTTACATTCCATCCCCATTTTTTAATATGATCTGATGTTAAACCTTTTACTGTATTTACTCTCGGTACTAGGTAAACTTCGTTAGAGGGGTTTTGCTCTAAGATTATTGGTAAATTTTCAATAAGAGTTTGGTTTGGAATTTCATCTGCATCGATTTGAAATATGTAATCACCAGAACATAAACTAGTCAAATAATTTTTCCAATTAGCAAAATGGTTTTTAAAGGTTGCTGCATGATAACTGCAGTTGCTTTCATCTCTTAGTTCCTGTAGTCTGCTCCATACCTCAGGGGTACCGTTTTTTTTATCAAATAGAATTACTATCTCATCTTCCTTTACTCTATTTTTAAGTAAAAAATTTAGTAACTTAGTAATTTCATTTAATTCATTACAAACTGTAATTGCATAACTTATTTTCATAACTCTTACTGTACTTTAAACATTCCAATATACTCTGCTGCATCCATAAAATCATTTTGAGAGAAGTGTCTTAAATTCTTCATATCCATTTTATGTGTTTGTTCTAGGTTTGCTTTTTTATCATCTTCCCCTATAGGTATAGCTTTTACACCTGCCCATTTCCACTTGTCTTTACTTGTCCCGTCTATAAATACCATTCCTTGATTAGGGAGTGTTATAGTAGCCGGAAGCCAAACTCTACCGTCTTTGTCTTCGTGCATCAAGTCTTTATAAAGCTCTGGGGATGTTTCTAAGGCGTTGTTAACTGTATTACTTCCTTTAGTCATCAGTGTAGAGGAAGTAAACCCACTTCCAAAACAGAGCCAGGTTGTAATTTCTTTATCTTCATGATTAAAAGTTTGTTCATAACAAGCATTACTCCCGAAAGGACCTTCTACTAATTGATCTTTATTCATAACTATATTTTATTTAATTTAGGAAGCGTTATTTTTTGTGGCTCTCCTTTACCGCTTAATTTTTTTAACTTAGGTAAATTGAGTTTTGGAAGTGTTATTGGGACTTGTTTAGCTATCTCAGGAATATTATTATCCACTATAGCTTTTAAACTCTCTACCATTTTTTCGTATGAAAACGTTGTTCTGCTTCTATGACCTTGTCTTTTAGCTTTAACTAGCCATTTATCGTAATTCTTATAGATATCCTTATATGCTTTAGCTACGTCTGCTGCATCTGGGGTAAACCACTGGGATTCTGCTAATATCATATCCTTAACAACTGCTGATTCATGCACCTTTGTTAAGTCTCCTTTTACGTACCTCACAAATTCTTGATCTAAAAAATCTGTTTGCCCAGACCATGATGAGGCGATAATTGGTTTATTAGTCAAACTAAATTCTAAAAAAGGTCTTCCAAATCCTTCTCCTTTTGTATGTGATACAAAACACTTTACTTTAGGATGATTATACATTAAGTTTATCTCAGAATCAGATACTTCACCGTGTATTAAGTATATGTTCGGTAAACTTCCTTTTACGGTCTTTCTTACTTTATAGATCATATTCATCATTCTATCTCTATCCATAATAGAAGTTGTGACGCTATGACATTTCATAATTAAAGCTGGTTGATTCTTTTTATTTTTAAAAGTTTCAAGAAAAGACTTGATAGTAAACCCAATATTTTTTCTATCTTCTCCAAAGGCTCCTTGCATCCAATGACCTGTTGTAAGAAAACAAAACTTTTCCGGAATACTATCTAATTTATTTTTTAAGGCTGCAAGTTCAGGTGCAGATTTCTCAGGTGACTTAGAAGGGAAGTACTTGGTTAAATCCGCTCCTTCGAATAAAACTTCAACTTTAGTTTTAAGTCTGATATCTGTTTCCTGACCTGTCTTTTCATCTTTAGCAGTAAATGCACTTCTTTTAAATGTTTCAAGTGAATGTTCTGTAGATACCAGGGCTAGGTCCATTCTATTTATTCCTTGTATCCATGTAGGATGACATAATGTAGTTTCCATTCCAGCAGTGACTCCTATGTTATATGTTCCTACTTTTTGGAATTCGTTAGGAATGGATATCTGTACCCAAATATCTGGTTTATTATTTAAACCGTTTATCAATCGGGGTGTAAATAGTGTATCCTTATGGTCATTAAGGTACCCCCATCTTGTATTACCCCACTTTTGAGGAAGTATTTTAACATCGTATTTATCTATCTCAATTAATGCTTGTACGAAATCTCTTGATCTTGCTCCGTATCCACTGTACGTATCAATCGGGCAACTTATTACTATAGTTGGTTTACTCATCTTAATAACCTGTTAATTTATGTTTAATATACTTTGCTGGTAACTCTTCTACTTTATAGAAGTCGAAATTAGATCTTGGTTGAAATGTAGCAAGTGTTTTATCTAATACTTCAATAACTCTATTAGACATATTTTCTGCTGTCATATTAGCTTCCTTACCAGTAGCCCACTTAAGTCCTTCTTCTCCTCTTCTCTTTCTCTCTACTTTAGATAAGCTATATACTTCTTCTATTGCTTTGGCAGCATCCTCTGCACTGCATCTATCGTCAAAAATATAAGGTGTTGCTGGAGATCCTGCAACTGATATATTTGATGGGTATACTGGAAAAGCCCACTCTCCATGTTCTTTATACGTTCCTCTGTGGTTAGAAGGGAAGTCTTTATCAAAATTAATCCACTTACCATTTTTATCTGTAAATCTCATTTGGTCTTGCATACCGCCTGTTACGTTCGCAATTATTGGAGTTCCTGTCATTAATGATTCTGTTAAAGATAGTCCCCAACCTTCATTAGAAGATAGTAATATAGTAGCATCTGCTAGATTATAAAATGCATTAAGTTGAGCTACATCAAGAGGTTCTGTGGAAAAACGTACATTTACATATTCTGGATCGCAGAATGCTTCTCTTACTGCTGCAAGGTCTGTTCCATGCTCATCTGAAGTGTGTGTATGAAGTATGAAAGTACAGCGTTTTGCTTTTTCTCTACCTATCTTATCGCAGAATATTCTATAAGCTAGTATAGCATCTGCTGTACTCTTTCTTCTAATATTTCTAGAATTATAGAATAAAACAAAGTCTTGATTACCTTCTGGCAGGACAGATTTTTTCAGTGCCTTAAAGTTTTTATAATCTTCGGTATCCTCTTTTATAGGGTAGAAATGCTTTGTATTAATTCCATGTGGAACATACTCTATAATCTTTTCAGAAGCTTTTTCATCTAGTACTAATTCGTTGATATTTTTAGTTTGTTTAGAAATTGCCATTAATGCGTCTACTGACTCATAGTACGGCTTATTGTATATAGGAGCTGGGTAATCATCCCATATGTTTAGCCAAATAATTGGCATTTGACTTCTAATTTCTCTTTCTATTTCAAATAGCCATGTCCAGTATCTAGGGTCTGTAAATATTAGAATAGCATCTGGCTTTTCCAATTTTATTAAATCTCTAATTTTTTTAACATCTCCATAACCTGAGCTAGGAATTAACCTTACGTATGCATCGTCTATTTCTGCTTCTTTATTGACTTGTTCAGACAGGTCGAATGCTTTTCCTTCTTCTGGATGCTTCATTGCTGCGGCTAATTGTACCCAGTTGAAATGATGAGAGGTTCCAATCACTATCTCCTTACCCATATTACCTACACCTGAATGCATTCTAATATCGTCGGAAAGTAGTAATACCTTTTTACGTTGGTCCTTTTTGATATAACGAAAATTATTTTTCATGTAACTTTACTATTTTTTTAATGGTTTTTGTAGTTTGTTTTTAAAGTCCTTATCATTAAGATATAAATAAATTGCTTGGGAGGCAAGCTTTTGAAAAGAAAAGTTATCTTTCAAACATTGAAATTTAAATTCATCGTAAAGTCTTGGATCTAGTCTAACGGATGTTAGCTTCTTATCTTTGTTTCTCATAACTAATACTTTTTATATACATATATAAATATATACCTTTTTTAAAAACATTAAATATATTCGGAGCAGTTTCTACACTTACCTAGTGGAGATTTACAATGATACTCTTTATCTAAGTATTTACCATCAGGACCTACTACGTCTTTAATAAATGTATCCATAAGAGCCAAGACTTCTTTAGTTTTTCTAGGTCCTGAAGTAGGAGAGAATTGTTGGACTCTCCTTTGCATAGAAGCGAAATCTGCTTCTGCAGGTACTCTTCTCTTTACTATAAAAAACTCTACATTAACTTTATCCTCAGGTATATTAAACTGTCTTGCAAAGAACTCTTTATACAACACAACTTGTGCAGTTAAATTAGGATTCTTTTTAGCTTCACTATTCCAGCCTCTAGTAGATGTTTTTATATCGACTACTGTCCATGAGTCAGTATTTGGATGATAAAAAACTAAATCTATTAAACCTTTGAACATTATTCCAGGCTTAATTTCTTGGTAAAGTAACGTCTCTATACCAGCTAACATCATAGTTTTAGTTGAAAAATAACCTGCTCTCTTACTTTTTAAGTACTTTAGAATGTGTTTCCCGTCCAACCAGAATTCATTTAACTGCTCTACAGAAGAAAAGTGCTGGTGGCCGTTTATGGCTTTACCCTGTTTATATTGCTGTACCATCTTATTGTATAGCAATTTATCCAAGTCCATTTCATCAGCAGTCTTCACTTTATCGTGGTAAAGTACTTCCAACCATTCTTGCATCGTTTCATGCATAGCGCTTCCAAAACAAGTATATATATTCTGCCTGAAAGGTACTGCGTGTCGTAGGTATTGAAGCTCCCAGAGTTTTGGACACTTGTTATACGTACTAATCGAACTATACGATATATGTTTATTTTTAGAAGGTTTTTGTTTAATTTTAGATTCCCATACTTCTTTTACGAGACCTTTTATTTTTTTTGGCATCTAGTCGTTTCTCCACATTCCTCTTGATACTAGCTGAGCTATTATTCCGTAGTTAGTAACGTCTTGAAAAGTGTCTATTAATGTTTCGTTTTGGGCTTTACGCCCTGATATAATCATATTTTTCCATCTATTGATTTTATCTGACAATCTGTACCATAGGCCTGTCATTGCAAATTCTACTTCATCGTTAGTTTCTAAATTAGTACCTGCACTAACATTATGCATTCCGTAATCTAAATGTTTTTTAGCAAATAATTCAAATTGCTCTTCCATAATTTCTTTATACCCTTGGTAAATAATTGGGTATTCATTTTTAAGAATCTGTTTAGCAGTTGGGGTAGACTGGGTAGACTTTGCATTCATAATCTCTCTATCACTCATATTATTTATTTAATTGAATTTATAACTCTTTGCATAAACTTATTTAAAGCTTCTCTAAGAGGTGTACCGTAATGACGATTATCCTCTATTACAATCTTTGCTCCTTCTATGTTTGAAATAAGTTCTCCTATAACATCTAATTCTTCATCCTTAAGTCCTCTTGCTGCTGATATTGTTTCTAATGTATCTGCAGTTATAGTAAGGTCGGATTGAGAAATAGAATCATTCGATGCTATTACTTTTATTATTGGTAGTCTCATCTACCCTGTAATTGTTTCTCTAATTGGAAAATACTTTGCTATTGCTGCTAACCTATCATCAGCCTCTACTAGCATTGCTAATGCTTCTTCCGCGTTATTATAGAAATCCAATGTTGAGTGGTCCCCAATACCTACTGCTCTATTCTCTAATAAATCTAAGGAAAGTAAGGCTTTAGCCTTATCTGCTTGTGCTGTCTTAGTCAGCATGTCTATTAATTTACTCATATAACTATGTTTCTTTATTACAATATACGAAAATATAAGTAATCTACAAACTAAAAGTAATTAATTCTTTCAGGATTTTCTTTATAATCTTTTTTAGATATCCACCCAGTCGAATTATCTGTATATAGAACTCTGTACCTACTTGGTGATTTCTGAAGTATCTTCTTAACTCTCTTTACCTTAACTTGCTGAGGATCTATAACTTCAATATCTTTGTAATGTTCTCCGTCATTCCCATTTTGACCTATAACATTCATCCTCTCTTCTGCCTTCTGTTCTTCTTCGTCTGTATACTCCTCCCAATCGGTATGGTGAGCTTGTTCTTCTAACGTAGATGCATCAACTTCATATTCTCCATATAAAGTTTCTTCGCGTTTAGGGTATGCTTTATCAAAAGCGAAATTGGCTGCGACTACTAGTGAAATTGCTAATGGGTCAAATACAAATATAATAACCAAAAGTAGTATATTAATTATCTTATCCATAGGAGTCCCAGTTAAACCGGAAAGATACTGTAATGGTCCGAGCTCACCTGCAATGTCGAAATTGTTTTCTAATTCTAAAATTTTAAACTGGTATGTCTGTAAACTATCGGCTGCAGTTTCTCTTTTTACTTGAGCTGCTTTCCTATTTTTTTCTTCAGTTTCAATACGAGATTGAGCAAGCCTAATTTCGGAAGTCGAGATTGTGGTTCTAATGCCTCCAGCCACCGAGGTGTCTCGAACTTGGATTTGTTGAGACCTAGCATTGGAAAGAGTACTAATGTTATTAGAAATTCTTTTAAGTTCTTCATCTATTCTATTTACATCTGATTGATAAAAATCTTTCTTTTGCATAAGGAAAGATGTCTGATTATCTTTAATGGTTAATTGTCTGTACGTATCTTGATAAGCTGCACTTAAAAAACCGTATATACCCATACTAGTAATTAATACTAGGACTGTAGTAGCGACTGTCAAATATGTTCTAAGACCTTTATTTAATGTGTCCCAGTACCTATATAGAAGAGAAGCTGTTACTAACTTAGCAAATTCTAAAGAACCAGCCATGACTATAACTTCAAATTGAGCTCCAGCAAAGAGCTTACTTAGTCCATAAACTGAATAAAATGCAGCTGAAGAGGATACGGAAAGTGCAGAAAAAGCAATTAAGGTAGGGAATATACCCTTTTTTATACTTATCATTTTTGTACAAGTAATAAGAGAGTTGCAGCTCCTCCAATCACTGTCCCTACTTTATACAATAAGGTTCTTCTTTTAGAAGCTTTTAGAGCTTTCTCTAAGTCTTTAGATAAATCAGATTGAAGAGAACTCTTAG
>TARA_R110002110_G_scaffold12718_1_pt1 | contig 29222 bp, 20 predicted proteins | sample TARA_R110002110 | Tara Oceans TARA_R110002110 (sample SAMEA4397330) | marine metagenome | biome: Polar Biome; feature: [SRF] surface water layer (ENVO:00010504); material: water (ENVO:00002006), including particulate matter (ENVO:01000060) such as... | depth 5 m
AGTCGGACACGCAGCACAAGATCGTCGCAGCGGTTATCGCCGATGAAACCATGGTGCTGGCACAGGATCACGCCGATGCCGACCACCAGCTGCGGCAATGGTGCAGCCAGCACCTGCCCAGCTACATGGAACCATCGGCATTCAGCATATTGCCGTCGCTGCCGTTGACCGCCAACGGCAAGGTAGATCGCAAGGCGCTGGCCGCTGTGCTTGCAGACCTTGCAGATTCAATCGTGTCGGCGCAGGGAGAATCCCGCGCGCCGCAAACACCGCAGGAGATCGTGGTCTGCGCCATGGTGGCGAACCGGCTGGGGCTGGACAATGTCGCGGCGACGGATAGCTTTTTCCACCTGGGTGGCGACAGTATTGCCGTGGTGCGCCTGGTAAACGACCTCACAAGCCTGGGGTGGCAACTGGTTCCGGGCGATGTATTTGACAGGCCGGTCCTGGCAGAACTGGCCGCGCTGTGCCAGATGGCCGACACGACGCAACAGACACGTGACGATGCAGCCGCCAGGAGCGTGAGCCCGGCGATTGGCCAGGCTCCGAGGGCGCAGCGGTTTGCCGTCGATGACGAGCAGGGCTGGCCGCTGACCCCGTTACAGGAGGGACTGTGGTTTCTCGCGCATTTTGAACCAGAGGGCGACGATCCCTACAACGTGCAGATCATACTGGATTTCGACGGGCCAGTGAGCGCAGGGCGTTTGCAGCAGGCGCTGCAAACGGTCGTCGATCGGCACGCCAGCCTGCGGGTGTCGTTTCACAGCGACGACAACGGGCGGGGTTTCCAGCAGGTCGTACCTGGCCTGCAGGTTCCTTTTGAGGTGATTGACCTTGCCGGCGACCCTGCGCAGCAAATGCAAAAAGCTGAGGAGATCGAAGCAGAGGATCGCGGCAGGCGCTTCGATCTTCGCCAGGCGCCCATGTTACGCGCGCAATTACTGCGCTTCGACGAGAAGAGCCAACGACTGATACTGAGCCAACATCACTTGCTGGGCGATGGTTGGTCCAGTGGCGTGTTGTTCCGCGAACTGTTCGAGTTGTACCGGGCCCAGGGTGCACAAGGCACTGTTTTACACCAACATCTCGAACCCGCTGTCAGTCTGTCCGCTTACCTGTCGTGGCTCGGGCAGCAGGATATGACCGCCAGCCTCGAGTTCTGGAGCTCACACATGGCGGGCTACCAGGCGCCGAGCCTGGTTGAAGCGGAACGCGGCCGGGAACGGCTGGCACCGATGGCGCATACCGAGCTGGAGCTGGACGATAAACTGCGAGACAACATACGCAGCCTGGCCAGGCGGGAGGGGATAACAGAAGCCAGTGTACTGGAAGCTGCGTGGGCACTGTTCGTAGCGCTTCTGAGTGGGGCCGACGATGTCTGCTTTGGCTCGGTGGGTTCCGGGCGGGAGGCACCGGTCCCCGGCATTGAAGAGATTGTCGGCCTGTTGATCACCACGGTGCCGGTGCGGGTACAGCTAGGCGGCAAGCTGACGGTGCGGGAGCTGCTTCACAAGCTGCACAGCGACCGCGGCAAGAGACTTCCCCACCAGTATGTACCGCTGGCCCGGATCCAGCAGGCCGCCGGCCACGATGTGCTGTTCGATACGCTGTTCACCTATGAGAACTACCCGTTGCAGGCGGCGCCTGATCGGGCGGATCCCGAGGCCCTGCCGCTGGTCGGTATCCGCGGACACAATGGTAATCATTATCCCGCCAGCCTGGCGGTCATCCCCGGAACACAGCTGTTACTGCGACTGCACTACAGTGAGACCCGATTCCAGGCTCCCGAGGCGCTGGCCTGGTTGAAACGGCTTGAACTGTTGCTGCGCCAGATGGTTGCCGCACCGGGCCAGGCCGTGCGCGAGCTGCATAGTTGGTTACCGGATGACACATACACGCCTCCTGAGATCGGTGCTCACAGCACTTTCCAGTCGCTACCGAAGCTGATTCATGACGCCGTCCTGCGCCACGGGGATGCGCCGGCGGTTACCGGTGCCGAACGTACCTTGAGTTATGCGGAGCTGTGGCAGCGCAGCGCACAGATCAGTCATGAATTACAGGCCCATGGCGTTGGCCCGCAGCAGCGAGTGGCCCTGCTGTTGCCGCGAGAGGCCTCGGCGATAGCCGCGATGCTGGGTGTGTGGCGGCTAGCGGCTGCTTTCGTACCACTCGACCCCCACGGTAACGAAGAGCGATTACAGCGCGTAATCGCAAATTCAGAGTGCAGCGTGCTGCTTTGCACCTCGAGCCTGGCGCGACAGCTTTCCTCCCCGGGAATAACCGTAATTACACTGGATACCCTGCAGCCGTGCCGCGCTGTGCTATCCGGCAGTCCTGTGCCGATGGCCGTATCCGCACAGATGCTGGCCTATGTCATCTATACTTCCGGCAGCACCGGCCGTCCCAAGGGGGTTGAGGTGAGCCATGCGGGCCTGCCGCAGCTGGCTTGTGAGCAGGCCCGCCGCATGGCCTTAGAGCCCGGGTCACGTGTGCTGCAGCTGGCCAACTTCTCTTTTGATGCTTCGATTTCCGAAATCGCCATGGCCCTGGTCAGCGGAGCGCAGCTGGTGATCGCGCAGGACTATGAACGGGTTGGAGAGGCTCTCACTGATCGCCTGATCCACAGCGCCATCACGCATGCCACGCTCACACCGACGGCGCTGGCGGCGACACTCCCACCGCGCGAAGGTGCTTTGCAGCGACTGATCTCCGCCGGGGAAAGTGTTTCCAGTGCGGCCCTGCAACCCTGGGCAAGGTCCTGTGACATTATCAACGCCTACGGGCCTACCGAAGCTTCGGTCTGCGCCACCATGAGCAGCCCCTGGAAAGGTGGGGACCAGTTACCCACGATCGGTGAAGGCATTGGCGTGACCGACGTCCTGGTGCTCGATTCACAGCTGCGGCACTGTCCTCCCTCGGTAGTCGGGCAGATCTGTCTCACTGGTCCCGGCATCGCCCGTGGTTACACTGGGCAGACTGGGCTTACAGCCACTCGCTTCATCGCCAATCCACTGGGACCACCAGGCTCACGCCTGTATCTCACCGGTGACCTGGGTTACTTCGACCTTGACGGCGCCCTGTGTTTCCAGGGCCGTAACGACCGCCAGATCAAGATTCGCGGGCACAGGGTAGAGCCCTCGGAAATTACCGGCGTGCTGAGCGCTGTGGCGGGAGTGAGTGAGGCTATAGTTACCCTGGGCCAGTCACCCAAGCAGGCCCCCATGCTGGTGGCTTATCTCACCGTGGCCCTGGACGGCACCGAGCGCGCAGCGATGGAAGCGGAGCAGGTGCAGCTGTGGAACGAGATTGAAACCGGATTCAGCGCCAGCTCCCAGGTCTCAGAAGAGCAGGTATTCGACCTGCGGGGATGGAACAGTAGCTACACCGGTGAGCCCCTGCCAGCGTCGCAAATCGACGAGTACGTCGAGTCGACGGTTGCGCGGATCAGGCAACTGGCGCCGCGCCACGTGCTTGAGGTTGGCTGTGGTACCGGCCTGGTCGGTTTGCGGCTGTTGCAGGAAGAACTGCAGTACACCGGGACCGACCTGGCCCGGGCAAACATTGAACGCCTGCAAACCCTGCAGACCAGGAGCGATCTGCAGGGTGACTTCCCGGGACTTGAAAACGCACGCTTTGTACATGCCGCGGCAGATCGCCTGGATGAACAGTGGGCGCTGCAACATGAAGTGCGTGACGTTGACACGGTGGTTCTCACTTCCGTCGTACAGTACTTCCCCAGCACGCAGTATTTACAGCGCGTGCTGCGCAACCTCAGCCGACAATACCTGGGGAACGATGGCAGCCTGTTCGTCGGCGACGTCAGGAACCTGGCACTGTTGCCGGCGCTGGAAGAATCCCTGGCCAGGGCGGTTGGCCTCGAGGGGCCGGCAGCGATGGGGCAGGGCAAGGCCAGCGAACTGGCCCTGGACCCGGCCTATTTTTACTGCCTGTCCGCCAGCGACGAGGTGTTCAGCTCAGTAGCGGTGGTGCCGAAACTGGCCCGTCACGACAACGAGATGACCCGCTACCGCTATGATGTGGTGTTGTACCTGGGGCAGCGTGATACGGTGAGCGATGAATCCTTCGGGAGCAGCGCGCTGGTGAGCTCATTTGCCGAACTTGAACAGCGTCTGCGGGAAAACAGCGACGCCGTGGTATGGCGGGACTTGCCCAATGGCCGCATAACAACCGACGGAATTGACCCCACTACATTGTGGGACCTGGCTGAATCCGTCGGATACTGTGCAGATATCGCGCTGCATCCTTTTTCAGCTGAGGGTGCTTATGACGTCATCCTTAGACGCGCGCGATCGGGCTTGCCGTTGATTCGCTGGACCTCCCTGGAGCGCCTCAGCCTGCGCCAGGACCAGGCTCGGGCCAATTTTCCGTTGATGTCGCGACTGCGTCGCAGGCTCGGGGAGCAGGCCAGGACACTCTGTGAGCAGCAGTTGCCCGACTATATGGTGCCGGCCGCATATGTGGTGCTTGATCACTTGCCGATGACCGCCAGCGGCAAGATCGATTACCGCGCATTGCCGGCACCTGCATGGCCGGTGGCCAAAAACAGAGTGGCGCCGAACGATCCTGAGGAAAGGCTGCTGTGCCAATTGGTGGAGCAGGTACTGGGGATCGAAGGAGTGGGGAGCTCAGATAACTTTTTCCACCTTGGCGGCGACAGCATAAGCTCTATCCGACTGATCAGCCTGGGCCGCGAAGCGGGTATCACCATCTCCGCCAAGGATGTATTTGTCGCACCAGTCCTGCGCGACCTGGCCAATCTCACGCGTTACCGGGCGCAGCCTGACATAGACTTCGGCAACCCGGTGGGCGAGTTCCCCACCAACCCGGTGATGCGCTGGCTGGCAGCGAACGCGGGGATTGTGTCGGCTTTCTCGCAGTCAATCCGGCTGTCGCTACCTCCCGGCACGAGCCGGGATGACCTGGTAGGCGCGCTGCAAGCACTGCTTGATCACCATGCCATGCTGCGCTCGCGTTGGTGCGACGCGCAGACAATGGTCACCCTCCCTGCAGGCAGCATTAACGCCAGTAGCTGCCTTGAAACCCTTCTCCACTCGGAAAGAATCGATTTCCAACGGCTCGAGGTTAAACTGGCGGCAAAGCTGGACCCAGCCCAGGGGCGGGTACTATCGGCATGCTGGGTAGATGCGTCCCCGGCACCCGGTATGCTGCTACTGGTTGCCCATCATGTGGCCGTCGATGCCGTTTCCTGGCACATCCTGGAATCCGACCTCATGGCGTTGCTCGAGGCAGGGCGCGCGGGTCTACCCGGGCCGGACCTGCCCCGCAGCACCAGCTTTCGTCACTGGGCGCGCCAGCTGTACGCTGCGAGTGCCGATTACCATGCAGATCTTCCCCTGTGGCGCTGGCACGGCGGACGCACTGTACCTGAACTGTTCGAAACACCCCTGGAACGTTCACGCGACCGGGTTGGAACCGCGCGGGACCATGCTTCGCGCATTACTGGCAAGGTGGTAGAGGCAGCGCTGAACGATGTGCCCAGGCAGTTGCGGGTCAAAGCAGATGAAGTGCTGTTAACCGCCTTGTTCCTCGCCCTGCAGGCCCTGCCACGACCCTCTCGGCAATCCGCTTTTGCCGCGCGCATCGATGTGGAGCGCCACGGCAGGCCCCCGGACCTGGAGGGGATCGATCTCAGCCGGACAGTGGGTTGGTTTACCGCCATCCATCCACTGACGCTTGACCTGCAAGCCCGGGAACGAAACAACAGTGCTGATGCTACGAGCATCCTGCGGGGCCTGCGTAACCTGGCCTGGGAAATGCGTCGTATCGGCGACCGTGGCCTGGGTTACGGCGTGTTGCGCTATCTCGATGGCAGTTGTGCCGACGAGTTTTCTCGACACCTGCCGGCCGCTGTGGCGTTCAATTACCTCGGCAGGGCAAGTCCCGGTACCCGGCTGGCGGATGAGGCCGGGATGACCCTGTCCGGTGTCGCAGCTGAGGACATGCCACTGACACACGCGCTTACGCTGATGGCGTCCAGCTCCGGTGGTGGAGAAAACGCACAGCTTGCCCTGAACTGGCGATTTGCGCCCGCTGTAATCGATCCTGCCACGGTCGAGTTCGTCGCCAACGAATTCGAGCGTGCCCTGGCTGCACTGGTCGATGCGGCGGGGCAGGTGACAGCGCCACTGGAATGGCCTCGCTGTAATCAACACCTGTACCTGAATGCGGGTGAGTTGACAGCCCTGGAGCAGGACTATGGTGCCCTGGAGGCCATCTGGCCACTGACAGCCGTGCAGGAAGGTATTCTCAGCAACACAGCAGGGCATGACCCGTATTGTGTGCAATTGCTGCTCGAGCTCGACTCCCGTCACTCGCCCGAGCAACTCAGGGATGCCCTGGGCTGGCTGGTGCAGCGACACCCGGCATTGCGTGCGAACTTTACCCGCGATGCCCAGGCCCGTCCTGTGCAGGTGGTCAGGCGTCATGTCACACCGGGCTGGCGAACCCTGGACCTGGGTTGCCATGAACACGAGCAGCAGGCGCATGAACGGCAGCGGGTGATGCTGGAGGACCGCATTAACGGCTTCGATATACAGCAATCCCCACTGGTTCGTGGTTGCCATCTGGATTGCGGTGACCGCTCCTACCTGCTGCTGACTCTACATCACCTCATTGCGGACGGTTGGTCGGGGGAAGTGCTGTTACAGGAACTCAGCACGGCGATCAGTGCAACCGGCCCAAGCGACCTGCCCGGCCCTGTGTCCGTTGAGCCCTATATGGACTGGATCGCAGCACAGCATTGCGACGACGGGCTTGCGCTATGGTCCGCCCATCTCACTGGCTACGAACCGCCGGCTCCACTGCGTGCACAGGGTGAAGTACGGCTGTATCAACATGCGTTGACGGCAAACTCGTTCAGGAGGTTGTCAGCGCTAGCGCGCTCTCATTCACTGACACCGGCGACGCTGCTGGGGGGTGTGTGGTCCCTGGTCCTGGGGCACCAGCGCGGTCATGAAAAAATCTGCATAGGTTTGGTGGGCTCCGGTCGCGGTGTTCCGCTGGAAGGTGTGGACAGGATGGTGGGTATGCTGGTGCAGACCGTACCCCTGTGCCTGCACTGGTCACCGCGATCACAGCTGATGGAGCGCATCACCGGATTGCAGCAATTTCTGGGCGCGGTGCAGCCTTATATGCATACGCCGTTGGTGGATATTCAGCGCGCCCACGGCCAGGGGGCATTGTTTGATTCACTGTTTACTTACGAGAACTACCCCGGAGGAGATGGTCACGGGGAGGGCTTGCAAGTTTGTGAGGGCTTCAGCGGCACACACTACCCCCTGTCCATGATAGCCATACCGGGACAGTCGCTTGAGTTGCAGGTGCAGTACACCGAGGGCAATTTCAGCGAAGCGGATGTGTCGGCGCTAGTCGAGCGCTATGTGCGCGTTTTGACACAACTGGTAGAGAGCCCTACGCTGCGGGTCTGTGACGTCGAGTTTGCCGGTGCCGAGGAATACCGGCAGTTGCGGCTGAACAATACAACGGAGCAAGATTGTCCGGAAATAACCCTGCCGCAGTTGTTCGCCGAGCAGGTGAGGCGGCAACCCCGGGCTACGGCACTTGTGCATGGCAGCACGCGTCTGTCCTATGCTCAATTGCAGGCACAGGCTCTCGGTATGTCGAGCCTGCTGCAGACACGGGGCACGGTTCCCGGGGACATCATAGCGCTGTGTCTGCCGGTGTCTGTGACCATGGTGGCGGCGATTCTTGCAGTATTGTATAGCGGTGCGACCTACCTGCCGATTGATCCCCGTACTCCCAGGGCGCGCAAGAGATTACTGGAAGAGGACACAGCACCGCGCCTGACGCTCACGACGGCGGCTCATGCCGAACATTTCTCGGGTGAAATACTGTGTCTCGACGAGGAAGCACGTAGCCTGCTGGATGCCGCGGCGGACTTCGTCCCTGTGCATTTCACACCGAAGTACGGCGCGCACATTATCTATACCTCCGGAAGTACCGGTAAACCCAAGGGTGTGCTCGCCACCCATGCAAATGTTATGCGTCTCGTGCGCACGAACCTTGGCGACCCGGCACTGGCAGAAGTAGGTGTGTGGTCTCTGCTGCACTCCTACGCCTTCGACTTCTCGGTGTACGAAATATGGGGGGCCTTTGCCAGTGGCAGTCAGCTGGTACTGGCCTCGGAGGAGGTTGCCCGTTCACCGCGTCGGCTAATGCAACTGTTGATAGATGAACGCGTATCAGTGCTGAATATTACCCCCGGCTCCTATGCCAATCTCATGGTTGAGGCGTCCCGCTCCGGGCGCGTATCAGAGCTGGCGATACGGTTGGCGCTGGTAGGGGGGGAGGCCTGGTCGGCATCACGTATCGCCGCTCATCCACCCAGGGCCCGTATCCGCAACGTCTACGGCCCCACCGAGTGCACGATCTTTACCACCCTGAGTCGGCCGCTGGACCTGGCGGAGGGAACGCCGCCGCTGGGTGAGTTCTTGCCCAATGTTAAGGGTTATGTGCTGGATTCAGCCCTGCGCCCCTGTCCGGTAGGTGTCGAAGGGGAGCTATACGTGGCGGGCGAGGGTGTGGCAACAGCTTACCTCAACCGTCCGGGGCTCAGCGCTTCCTTCTTCCTTGCAAATCCCCACGGTGGCCCCGGTGAGCGGATGTATCGCACCGGCGACCGGGTAGTCTGGTCTGCACCGGGCCGACTGGAATTCAGGGGCCGCGACGATACGCAATGCAAGTTGCGTGGTTTTCGCATTGAACTGGGCGAGATCGAATCGGCCCTGCTCGAGCTCCCCCTGGTCGAACAGGCCGTGGTGCGCATCCTCGAACGCGAGGCGAATCAGGCGGGGGCAAGCGATACTCGGCAGTTGGTGGCCTACGTTGTACCCGCTGAGGACAAGGAAACTCCGGTCTCGCTTGCTGAAACCGTCATGCCCATGCTGCGTCAGCGCTTGCCCACCTATATGGTGCCTTCCGTATACATATCCCTTGTTCAAATGCCGATGACGGTAAACGGTAAACTGGATATCGACGCGTCACCTGACTCATCGGTACCCGACGGGAATACGCACGCTTACAGGGCGCCGCAATCGCCGCTGGAAATCGCTGTCTGCCAACAGATCGCAGAAGTACTTAACCTGCCCGCTGTTGGGCTGGACGACCAGCTTGCCGGCTGTGGCATGGACTCTCTGGGCGCGGCGCGGTTGGCAGCAAAACTCGAATTCCTGTGTGAACCCGCACCTGGTGTGGTGGAGATCCTGTCGCAGGACACGGTTGCAAACCTGATCGACCTGCTCAACCCGGCCAGGGAATCGGAACTGCTCGATCCGCTGGCTGAAGTGGTAGCATTGCGCAGTGCAGGTTCAGGGGTGCCGGTGTTCTGCCTGTACCCCGGCACCGGCCTGGGCTGGGCCTATGCCCACCTCCTGCCATTGGTCGATCGCGATCGTCCGGTTTACCTCATACAGGCGCACAATCTGCGAACTGGGCCCGTGGAGCCCGCGATGTCGTTCCCGGAGTTGGTGCGGGTGGCACGACAAGGGATTCAGGCGATCCGACCACAGGGGCCCTACAGCCTGGTGGGCTGGTCCTTCGGCGGAATGCTCGCTCATTGTGTCGCCACGGACCTGCTGGCCGACGGCGAATCGGTTGATTCCCTGACCTTGATCGACAGTTATCCCATGCCTGCCCATGCGCGACCGGATTACTCTCGCACTGACAGACTCTGGCGCGACGTGGCCCTGGGCGCCGGACTGCAGCTCGACGAGTCACAAGGTGAGTTGGACTCAACCGTGATTGCGGCGCTCGCCCGAAAGCAGGACAACCTGTTGAGGCGTCTTCCTCTAGCTACCGTGGAATCCATGGCTTTTAATCTGCGGCAGAACAGTGACGTACTGGCCGACGCGCGGCCCGGTCACTACCCGGGCGACCTGCTGTTTTACCGGGCCATTCGCCAGACCCGGGGACAGGATCGCTCTTCCGTATCGCCCGATGACTGGCGACACCTGACTGGGGGCCGACTGCGGGTCATTGATATCGATGCCGAACACCAGACCATGTTGAGTGTTGACGCCGTTGCACAAATGCTCGCGGGAGTGACGTAAGCATGGACTTGACGGAACAACCGATTGCGGCCGTGGCCCGCCTTGTCGTACAGCAGGGCCTGAACCTGCAACCCGGGCAGCCCCTGCTTATTCACGCCCCAATAGAAGCACAGGCACTGGTGCGCTATGTGGTGCAATCCGCCTACAAAGCCGGTGGCGGTCCCGCGCGGTGCGTCTTTGAAGACCCGGAGCTGTTGCGCATAGCTGTGGACACTATGGACCCGGAGCAGGTTCGCAATACCCCCTCCGGGTCTTTGCCTGGACCGGTAGCCACTACTGCCAGTTGCGCGCAGCTACGTATTGCTGGCCCGCAACCGAGCCTGCTGCAGGGGGTTTCGGCCGACCAGTTGCTGGACTTTCACCAGCTGTTCTCGGCCCACGAGCGGCCTATCGTCACTGGCCAGGTGTGCTGCGCGCTACCCTTTGCTACACGGGACTGGGCGACATGGATACGCCCGGAGCTCGAACCTGGCGCCGCACAGGCGGTGCTGTGGCACGATATTCTTCATCTATGTGGTATTGGCCTGGATGCTGCGCCGGGAGAGCAGGGCGTACGCCTGCAACGCCAACAGAGGATGGTCCGTTGGCTCAACACGCTGCCGATAACACGTCTGCACCTGCGCGGAGAGGATACGGACCTGAGCATAGACCTGCTGCCGGGAAACGGCTGGCTCGGAGGTACGAAGGTCAGTGCCGAGGGTATCGAGTATCTTCCCGAATTACCGGCCACCGGGGTGCACTGCCTGTTACAAGGGGCCGGCACCCAGGGCGTACTTCGCGTGCGACAGCCAGTGACCCTCGGCGCCAGCAGTGTGCGCAACCTGGAACTCGAGTTTCGTGATGGAACAGTGAGCAATGTGTCTGCCAGCCAGGGGCGGGAGCTACTCGATTCTCTGCTGGAGGCGGATGAAAATGCGGCGCGCCTGGGCCAGCTTGGCCTGGTTGAGAGAGTTCCGGAGATGGTCCCGCCCGCGGACGGATTCCTGGCCCCGATGATGAACAGGGCCTGTGGCGTTCATGTGACCCTGGGCTATCCTGAACACTTGGAGTCTCGCCCCGGCGCCAATTGTAGCAGTATCGGAATCGATCTTGTGCTGGCTGACCAGGCTATGGAAGTCGATGCCATTTGTGATAACAGCGCGGTGCTACCACTGCTGCGTGATGGACGCTTCTGCCTGTAACACGGTTGTAACTTGGGATTCGAATAGACGGCGGATATACTTGATAGTATTGTCGGTAACGGTTGCCCACACGACTGTACACGGGCGATGAGTCCGCCGTGAGCCGGCGTCTGCATGGTGAGGTACCCGCTCGACTGCGGGGCGAAATAAAGGAATATTGAACATGTCTGAGCAAACCCCCGTCCCTGAAACCCAAGCCAGGGGCAACACCGGTGAGCAGGCCCTCAGGCTCTACGTGTTCGACTGCGGCGTCATCGACACAGTGACCTCCGAGGAATTCGGCTTCGAGGCCGGAACGCTGCCCAGCAGTATGACAACCCCCTGCTACCTGATCGTTCATCCGCGCGGCGTGCTGCTGTGGGATACGGGCGAGATTCCCGATACGGAAATTGAGAATGACGGCGAGCTTACCCGCAAGCGGACCTTCAGCGCCTCACGTAAACTGGGCGAACTGCTCGCGGAAGTAGGCTATGGTCCGCACAACATCGACTTTCTTGCCTTCTCCCACTACCACAATGACCACGTGGCAAACGCCAACATGTTTGCCGGTCAGACGTGGCTGGTGCAAAGGGCCGAGCGCGATGCCATGTTCGACCAGACCCCGGACTTTGAGCGCTTCGGGCCAGTCACCCCTGACCCACAGTACTTTGACCAGTTACAAGACGCCCGAACCGTGGTGATTGAAAACTGTGACTACGACGTATTCGGGGATGGCCGCGTGGTAATCAAGTACACACCTGGCCATACGGCGGGTCACCAGTCGCTGTTCGTTGATCTCCATGACACCGGTCCCGTGTTGATCACCGGGGATGTTTACCACTACTACGATGAGATCGGCAGAGCGGCGGACTTTGTCAACCATGTCAGCAATACCGTGACTACCGAGAGCCGCTGCAAGCTGGAGGCTTTTGCCGAGGAAACGGGCGCGGATATGTGGATACCCCACGACATTCGCCGCGCACCGAGCTTTCGCAAGGCGCCGGCATATTATTGCTAGCGGGAACGCGGTAGATACCCTGGTGGCAATTGATTTATTCACGTGGCCACCAGCAGTAGCGGAAGGGAGGCCGGTAACATGTCGATGAACGAGCCCGGGGAAGGGTTATGGCAGGTAGTGAGGGGGATTAACCTCACCGACCGGGACTTTGTCCTTAATCTCGAGTCGGGGATAATCCTCATGGCCGTGGAGATCGTTCTGGTCTCCCTGATCCTGCGACAACTCCTGATTTTCTGGGAAAACCGACGCTGGAGCAAAACCCGGCAGCAACTGGCCTATGTTCTGCTGGGGAGTATCAACAGGATGGCCCAACATACGGAAAACATGCTCCATGTTTTTGGCCCGGCGGCGGAAAATCCCGATGAAGTAGAGCACCCCGGGGAAATTGTTATCAACAGCCAGTTCGAACTGCACCTGCTCAAGGCCACCGTCGCGCTGGCTAACTTTAACGAACAGACCATCGTTCACCTGCCCGCGCTGCTGCCCGACAACACAGAGAATCTTTCAGGCATTACCCGCAAGATATCGGGCCTGGAGGAATCCGTCGCCGCGTTGAAGTACCATTTCTCCAATATCAAACCCTCCTTGAAGACCATTGACAGCAGGGCTGACCTGCTAGCTTCGAACGAGGCCCTGCATTGGATCGGGCCAGAGCGGTTCAGTATTGAAAATGAACCGGCAAGTGCTCAGGGCGGTATGCAGAGACTGCATCTTCGGCCGGAGGCGGCGCAAACTGACTACAATTATTTTGTACTGACCTACGTAAAGATTCTTGAAAGAACCTGTAGCCTGGCCATGGAGATCAGTAGCATTATCGAAGACCACAGTGGCTGGACCCAATTAAGTGACAGGGACCGCAAGAAAGCTCCCAACCAGCAGGATGTACTCAAGCAGCGCGTCAACAGCGCCGTCGCAATCTGGAGTAGTATTGTCACGAATGGTCTGTACCTTACCCTTTACACACCTGTGGCCGCGGACCTGGAAAGACATGAGGATTACAGCGCGTGATAAATCCCTTTGACGATGAAGATAACCGGTTTTTTGTGCTGGTCAACGAGGAGCAACAGTACTCGCTGTGGCCGGACCACCTGGCTGTCCCGGAGGGTTGGAGCCAGGTAGGGCCTCACGCAGATAAAGCCACCTGCATGGCCTGGGTGGATGAAAACTGGACCGATATGCGCCCCTTGAGCCTGCGTAAGGAGATGGAGCGCCAGGACGAAAGCGCCTAGACGCTGCAGTCAATCCTCGAATACGACCAGGAAGCGGCTTTCTATACTCTCGCGTGGTCGTGTGGATTCAGGGGTGTTGTTCAAGGTAAAGGCCGCATGGGGAGTAAGTTGGGCCCTGGAAGTATCTGAATCGAAGCCCTTGAACACCAGCACTTCGCCACTGTGCATATCGGGAAAGTAGCACCAGTGCTGCGCCGGGTTGAATTGAAAAGCCGACATTTCGAAGACCCAATCAGTCTCGGGGGGCATCTGCTCGTGGAACTCCACCCCGACCCGGTCTCTCGGGTTCACTGATGCCACGTCACACAGCGCCAGGGGTACATCCGTGGGCGGTTCGCTGATCACCCGCCAGAGGTTATAGGCCGCGATCCGTCGCCGCTTCAGGGACTCGTAAGCGCCGATGTCGCTGAAACGGTCGACCCAGCGCGCTAATTCGATGTTTCCGGCACCGAAGTCGTTGTGGGCGAAGCGGGCAGGTAAAGTCGTACCATCTGCGAGATATCCCGCTGATTGTTCGCTGCGACGAATCACCGAATTGATTAATAACAGCTGAGTTGTCCCCAGTTGCTCAGTCAGCAACCGCCGGCACTCCTGCTCGTGTTGGCGAGTGATTTCCTGTAAGTCAGCGGAGTGAGTTGCAGGTGAGTTCTGCAGCAGGATGAATCCGTTGACATCCAGGGAGGCAGGGCTGCCTGACAGGCGTGCATTGCTGATCTCCACATCATGTGCCGACAGTGGGAAATGATCCTTTTCCCGGGTCACCCCGTGCAGTCTGGGCGACTGGCTATAGTTACCGAGAAACTGGATAGACGCGACAGTACTTCCGGGCGCAGGGGCTGCTCGTGACTGCGTGGAAGATACCGGTTGGCGTTGCATGTGTGCAGGATCCATCGAATGATGCAGGGTCAAATATACGCTGTAGTGTATTCAGTTGATATACTGCGCGACAATTGCCTGGCTACCCTCCAGATACTGGCGCTTTCGTCTGGCGCTCGCAGCTTTTGTACTGGATTTGGCTAACGTCGTAATTTTAATCACGGTAACTTCACGACAGTAACTCCAACTACAGTGACTCAACCCACAGTGAAATCAGCCACAGCCACAGCCACAGCCACAGCCACAGCCACTTCAGCAGGAGCAGGGCTTTCCTGGCTCCCGCAAACGCCCGGGGACTGGCAGGCGCGATTGGCGAGCTTACAGGAAAGCGACGCTCACTCGCTGGCCGAATTGCGCGCGCTGGCTTCTTATCAGCTGGAAGGCACCGAAACCGGCCATCTCGACCGCGCGCTATCCCGTGCCCTGTCGCACCCTGGCTGTTCCGCGACGTCGGCCGACGTCAGGCTGGCTGTTCTTGCTTCTTCCACGACAGCACACCTGGGTGCAGGGGTTCGTGTGGCAGGGCTGCGGCGAGGTCTGCATGTAGAGGTTCACGAAGGCACTTACGGCCAGTTTTGGCAATCGATACTGGAACCAGATGCTGCGATCACAGATTTTAGCCCCAATGCGATCCTGCTGGCACTGGATGCCGAACACCTGGCAGCGGGACTCGGTGTCGCCAGCACCGCCCATCAACGGCAACGCCTGATACAGGCATTACTGAATCGTCTTCGTTCGGCGTGGCAGACCTTGAGGCAACGCCATACCTGCCAACTGATCCAGCAGTTACCCCTGCCTGTGTTTGATAACCTGATGGGCAACAATGAACACAGCTTGCCCGGCTCCCCCGTGGACTACTTGTCACAGCTCTGTATGGAGATCAGGGACTGCGCCGGGCAGGAAGGGGTAGACCTGCTGTCACTCGACCGGCAGGTAGCCCGTGACGGGCTGTCGGCATGGCATGACCCCCGTCTGTGGTTACATGCCCGAATGGAAGTCTCGCCGCTTGCTGTGCCCCTGTTCGGTGATTTGCTGATGCGGGTGATAGCGGCGCGGCAGGGGCGTTCGGCCAGGTGCCTGGTGCTGGACCTGGACAATACCCTGTGGGGCGGTGAAGTCGGCGAGACCGGGCCGGAGGGTGTAACGCTGGGCCCGGGCAGCGCGGCAGGAGAAGCTTTTCAACGCTTTCAGCGCTACCTGCTGGCGCTGCATGACAGGGGCGTGATCCTGGCCGTGTGCTCAAAAAACGATCAGCAGGTCGCCGAAGCGATGTTCCACTCGCACCCATCCATGTGTCTCAAGCGTCATCATATTGCGAGTTTCAAGGCCAACTGGCAACCCAAACCTGACAACCTGCGGGATATTGCCTTGGAGCTGAATATCGGGCTCGACTCGATGGTGTTTATCGATGACAGTGTGTTCGAGCGCGAACTGGTACGGCGAAGCCTGCCCATGGTGCAGACACCCGAGATGCCCCGGGAGCCGGCCCTGTACAGTCGTGTGCTGGCTGACGCGGGTTACTTCGAGAGTGTGGCGTTGACGGACGATGACCTCAAACGCGGCGCGGCCTACCAGGCCAACAGGCAGCGAGCCGAGCTACGCGATCATCACCAGGATCTCACGGCCTACCTGGATGAACTGGATATGCGCCTGGGCTGGCAGCGCTTCAACCCGGTTGATATAGACAGGCTGGTGCAACTTATACACAAGACCAACCAGTTCAACCTGACCACCCAGCGTTACGACCGGGACCAGCTTGAAGACGTGATGAATCTGCCAGGAGCACTTGGCTTGCAGTTTCGCCTGGAGGACAAGTTTGGCGACAATGGCATCATCGGCATCGTGATAGCAAGCCTGCAACACGACCGGTCGATGCATATCGATACCTTTCTGCTTAGCTGCCGGGTGATAGGGCGGCACGTGGAACAGGCCATCCTGAACGTGCTTGCCAGTAGTGCACTGGAAAGGGGTGCTACACGGCTGGTCGGCAGGTACCGGCTCAGCGACAGAAATGCCATCGTGCGGGAGCTCTATTCCGAACTGGGGTTCTCGCCGCTGCCCTCACCGCCGGCCGGTGAGTTGCGCTTTGATCTCGAGCTTGGGCAGTTCACCCCCTTACCTGTCCCGGCGACCGTATACGAGGAGGGCTCGTGACCGAAGCCGATGTGTATCACACGCTCAACGGGATATTTCGTGCGCAGTTTCTGCTTGAGGACATCGACCTCACGCCGACGACAAGCGCCGTAGACATCGAGGGTTGGGATTCGTTGCGTCATATAGAATTGATCCTGGTGATCGAATCACACTTTGGCATTCAGTTTCACAGCCGTGAAGTCGACAGTATGTCGAACATTGGCGACCTGGTGGAGTATATCGGGGCGCACCTGCATGCAAGCTGATCTACCAGGTCTTGGAGATACGCACGAAAGTGCTCCCAGTCACTGGTTCGAGACTGATGTCCTCAGGCGCTTCGAAAGCCTGGGTGATAATTGTGAGTTTGGACTGGTACAGGTCGCTGTTGGCGTTGACCAAATGGGCTTCTTCCGCTTTAACAACAGCGATTTCGAGGCTTTGCTGGCGGTTCTGGAGAACGGTTTCAGGGATTTTGAAGACCCCAGGGACATCGAGCTGGAAACTGCCTGCAATAACGAACTCATCGTTGTCGTACCGCGCTACGGCTTTCGCTACCACACCTTTCAAACCGCAGGGCAGGTAGATGTCGATGCACTGCTTGCACAGCAGACAAAGGTATTACGATGGCTGGCGCGTAAGATGCTCGACGACCTGCGTTCGGGCGAAAAAATTTTTCTGCGCAAAGATCCCGGTGATCTGGATGAGGTGCTGATCTTACGCCTGTACGCCGCCTTACAATCCTATGGCGAAAACCGCCTGTTGTGGGTGAGTTGTAGCGATGATCAGGAGAAAGTCGGCCGGGTAGAAACTTCTGGCGTGCCGGGAAAAGGGGTGCTGCGCGGATATATGGATGCCTTTTCCCAGTACGAAGACGGCCGAAGTTTTTCTTATCGCTGGTTTGAGCTGTGTCGTGCCGCTCTGCAAATTCAGGACGGCCTGCCCGAGCGCCGCGGCGCGGAAGCTTCCAGTCGGGCTGGAGAGTATAGACTGTGCTCGGTAAATGACAGCAGGGTTCGCGCAGCGCTGCTGACAGGGGGAGAGGGCGGCCTCGTTGTGGGCAGGGCCAGGGTTCACGGCCCTGATGGTGTCGTTACCCAGGGCGATTTATTGATCCAAGAGTCATTGCCAGACAGCTGGCAATCCCAGGTTCGTGAGGATCTGGAGACGGGAGAGCGTGTACTGGAACTGCCTGAAGCGGGATACCAGGTTCAATTGCGCGCCGCCTATCACCTGTTCGCCCACAGCAAGAGTGAACTTGATCAGCGCTACTGTGACCAGTTGCGCAAGCACTTTTCCGGAGTAGTGGGCGAGGGTGCGCAACCAATACTGCTTATCCCGGAACGGGAAGATTTTGTGGTGTTGCAGTCCCTGCGCGAACTGGTACATGCCCGCATGCCGCGTTTGAGTGTGCCGCAGGGGGCCGCAATCAGCGTCGACCGGCTTCTGTTACCGGGATGAGGGGCGTTCAGGGCTCCAACATGGCACTGGCCAGGGCCCGATGAAAGGCCTGTAGTGCGGGCTCGTTCCTGCCGTAGACCAGTCTGAATGAATCCGGCGCGTTGGCCAGGTTACGATAACCTTCGACGGCGACCTCGTAATCCTCCCGGGTAATGTCGCTGGTGGCGTCGTTGTAGGCAAACTCGCGAGACAGGCGCTCTTCATCGGCTACCACGGAGCCGGGCGCATACACCCGGATCAGGCAGGTCATGCTACCGGCGTCATGGCCAGGTAGCAGTTGGAACATCCTCACGCACATTTCCCCCTGTGGCAGGGTGCCTACCACCAGCAGTGTGTTGGGAAACAGGAAGTGTATACCGCTGAAGGCCACCTCGGGCCACTCGGATTGGTCCCTGTCGACCAATGCTGCGAGGGCGCGCTCGGCGAAACAGAGACGCCAGTGGCGGCCGAAGTCGTCGAAAACGGCGACATTGGAGAAGAAGTCCCGGCCTATGGAGTCCCGGTGCAGCACCGAAAAGTGGTAGCCCTCACAGTAGGTATCCATTGCATATTTCCAGTTGCTCTGGGCGTCGAGGGCAAAATTGTGGACCGGTTGCAGCAACGACAGCTCCAACTGCGCGATTTCGTCATGGAAATCACCGAAAAAGGCCGCGATGCCACAATCCTCGATCTGGCCCTGTATTTGGACAAACACGAGGCCGAGATGCTCGCTCACCTGAACCGGGGTGAGATTCCGTTGCTCGAGTATCTGCTGCTCAAAGCCCTCGGCGCCAGGCACGTGACTCAGCTTACCCTCAATATCATAACTCCAGGCATGAAACGGACAGGTTATACGCCCTGACTCCAGGCGGCAGGCGCCGTATCGGGTGGCAATCAGGCGGGTACCCCGGTGTGAGCAGCGATTAAGGTAGCCGCGCAAACGCGAATCGCTGGATCGAAGCAGTAGAACCGAAGTACCTAGCAGGTCGAACACGAAAGCGTCCCCTGGGCTAGCCACATCGGAGGAAAAGCAGGCGACAATCGGAGACTGTCGGAACAGGCGCGACTTCTCCCGCTGGTCGCGCTGGGGGTCGCAATAGGCCGAGCTATCGTTTTCCATGGCCGCGTCGGCCATATCGGTGGTACCACCAGCAGCAATATGCGCGACCAGCCGCTGCCGTGACCGCGTGGCGACTTCCAGGCGACGCTCTTTCAACCCGGACCTATTCTTGCTGTTCAACTTTTTCCCCCTAGCGTGAGAACAAGGCTGCTCCTGTACAGGGAACTTACCAGGCCATAAAACGTTACGGAACGAAACTCTACCACTGCAGTATCGACTAGTGTAGCTTTAGCCCTGCCGTATCGTTCTGGGCCAGGGGGGAAAGTGGTATGACGGCCGATGCAAGCGACAGAACGCCGGTGCCGGCTGAACGCATCGCAGATATCGACATATACGCCATCCCCGGCGGAGACAGTGATCTCCACAGGGCTTGGCAAAAGCTCAGGGAGCAATACCCGCAACGTTTGCTGTGGACACCCCACAACGGTGGTCACTGGCTGGCGATGGACGGGGAGGATATTGCGCGAATCTACGCCGATCACGAGCATTACTCCTCCCGTATTACCATTGTACCGAAGAAGTGGGGTGAGCTTTTTCCTCTGCGCCCGACCACGCTGGATCCGCCAGAGCACCGGCCGTATCGCAAACTCATGACCGCTGCGCTGTCGCGGGCCAGGGTGCAAGCCAGTGAAGCTGCGATCAAGGCCATCATCATCGACACTATCGAGAGAGTGCGATTGCAAGGCCGATGCGAGTTTATCAATGACGTCGCTCTACTGATTCCCGGTCGGATTTTCCTGCATATGGCGCGGATGCCGGATGAACTGGTCGAAGACATCCCGCGTTACGCGGAACCTCCCAATGCTTCAGATGTCCCTGTTATGGAGCGTTTTGCCCGCTTTCTGCGGCCCTGGGTAGTAGAGCGACAGGCCCGCCCCGGTGACGATCTTTTGAGCCAGCTGGTCAGCGGCCAGCTCAATGGAAAGGACATCAGTGAAGATGAAGCGCTGGATGTCGCCACCGCCATGCTCACCGGAGGCATCGATACGGTCATCTCCCTGCTCGGTTTTATTATCGGCTTCCTGGCCGAGCACCCGCACCACCAACAATGGCTGATAGAAAACCCCGACAGGATTCCATCCGCAGTCCCCGAACTGATCAGGCGCTTTCCGATCATGACCAAGGCGCGGGAGCTGAAGAGTGACCAGGTGCTTGACGGTATACAGATGAGGGAGGGGGATATGATTGTCCTGCCGCCACTGCAGGGGCTGGATGAGCGTATTTACACCGATCCCATGGCAGTGAATTTCAAGCGACAGCATTCACCTGACCTTAGCTTTGGCAATGGTGTTCACCTGTGCCCTGGTTCGTACCTGGCCAGTATCGAATTGGAGATATTTCTTCGTGAGTGGTTGGCGAGAGTTCCGGGGTTTCAGCCACCGGAGCAGACACGGCCGCGTATGAGCAGCGGGATACTCGGCGCCATGCTTGAGCTTCATTTGCACTGGGGCCCGCAACTATCTCAAGAGGAACAGAATTCACCGTGAGCAAGATGCCATCCGGGGCCGACGAAGAAGCAGTGTGGACCTCGAAAACGCTTGCGGCGTCGGATCCCAGCCTGCCCCAGCGTTTCCAACACAACTCACACGCCGCGATGTTCCGGGCGCTGCGCCGTGAAGCTCCCGTGCACTTCTGCCCGGATAGTCCCTATGGACCCTACTGGTCGGTCACTCGCCACCAGGACATCCTGGCGGTAGAGCGTGATCACCAATTGTTCTCGTCGGAGAACAATATCATTATTGGCGACGTTTCCCCGGAGTTTGACGTCACCCGCGCTTTCGCTACATCTGATCCGCCCACGCACACACAGGAAAGGCGTGCGGTATTGCCTTCGTTCACACGTAAACGACTGCAAGTACTGGCAGTGGGGATGCGGCAAAAAATCCGTTCCCTGCTGGCGGGGCTTCCTCGTGACAGGGAATTCGACTGGGTGGAGGAAATCGCTAGCCCGGTTACCAATAGCATGGTCGGCGAGTTGTTTGATCTCGCACCCGAGGACCGCTCCCGGCTGCCTTACTGGTGCGAGGTGCTGGTCACCACTCCAGAACCAGGCGCCCTCGTGCAGAGTTGGGAAGAGCGCCAGGCTGTGGTCGAGGCCTTCCGCGATCGACTATTGCACCTGTGGTCCGACCGTCGAGAGGATACGCGTCGCCAGGATGTTATCGCCGCCTTGAGTCACAGTCCTGACACGGCACAGATGAATCATAACCCGATGCGCCTTGTCGGCACGGTTGCCCTGATTGCCGGCGCTAACGAGGCTGCTCGCGGCGCCCTCAGCGGTTCCATTGTCGCCTTTCACCAAACACCCGGGCAGTGGTCGCTGCTGGAACAGGATCGGGGACTGATCGACAACGCCGTATCGGAGATCGTGCGCTGGCAATCGCCGATTATCCACATGCGCCGCACTACCACGCAGGAAACGCAGCTTGGCGATGAGGTCATACCTGAAGGCGCTCGCGTAGTGATGTGGTACTGCTCTGGAAACCGGGACGAGCGTGTTTTTGAAGATGCGGAGGATTTCAATATCCTGCGCCACAACGCCGACAAACACCTGGGCTACGGAAGTGGTATCCATCGCTGCCTGGGTCAGCATGTCGCGGAAATGGAGTTGCGCCTGCTGCTGGAGGAGTTGCTGGACAGCCAAATGCGTCTGGAGCTGGTAGAACCGCCGCAGCGTATCCTGTCAAACTTCTCGGCTAACTACAGCAAACTAGTGGTACGGACAGTCGCGTGATATCGCAGCTTGCCGAAAGCGCCGCGTTTTTCACTTCCCAGGGGCGAGGGCAAGTGTGGCCGGGACAGGGATTGAGTGAATACCACTGCGAGTTTTCACCCAAGCACTACCACGACCAGCTGTTCGGCCAGTACCAGGTGCATTGTCCTCCCGATATGCTTCGTGCCGTGGACAAACGGAAGGCGGGTTATCTCGCTGGGAGGTACTGTGCTCACGAGGCCTTGGAGGCATTTGAATTAAGGCATTTCGTTATTCTCAATGCACCTGATCGCAGTCCGATCTGGCCGAACGGCCTGCTTGGGTCGATCAGCCACAGCGAGGACCATGCGATTGCGGTGATCGGTGATGATAGGTACCTAGTAGGGTTAGGTACGGACATAGAGCCTATAATAGGGGATGACGCCATGCGCGAAACCCAATCACAGGTTCTTAATCCGGACGAGCTTCACTTGTTGGAGTGCAGCGGCCTATCCCGTAGACAATTGTTCACCGTACTATTCTCCGTGAAAGAGAGCTTTTTCAAGGCGGCTTACCGACTGGTGCGGGGTTTCTTCGGTTTCGATGCCGTCTCAATCCAAGCTTTGGATCATGGCAACGGGGAGGTTACCTTTTGCCTTAATGAAACTCTGCACGAGCGGCTGCGCCAGGGAGACGAATTGCAGGGTCGATTCAAGATGCTCAGAGCGGACACGATTGCAACTCTGGTGAGCTTGTCACGCTGATTTGCCTTTAAAGGGACAAGCAATCGACTGGGAAGGGGAACACAAACATTTCATCCAGTTTTTGACGGTCAATTTGGGGTCCGGTCAAGATTCATGTTTATGCCGAGCTCTGCATTATATATAGCCTTCCATAAGGTGTATCTTGGGCGATAAGTAAGCCCAAAAAAGCACAGCACCCCGAGCATGGATTACGCATTCACGCACGCGAACGATTTGGCGATCATGAGGCTCCTCACCATAGCCAGGGCCAAACCATGCGAATCCATCGTCTATTCTCTACGCAAAGGTTGATGCTGCTGGGCGGCCTGGCTGTTGCGATAGCAAACAATGCAGTGCTGGCAGCAGCGCAACCCATAACCTCGAGCAAAACCGTCTCCCAGGTTGATCGCTATTCAGAACTGACAGCTGGGCCGACGTTGGAGCAGCGCGATCTGCTTGCTGTGACTGTAGCCGTTTCCATACCCAATAACATCGCCAGCCTCGGTGGTGCGTTGCGTTGGATTCTGCGTGATTCGGGCTACCGCCTCGCCGCCGACTCCGTCATTCCTCCTGAGGTACATTCGATGCTCAAACTGCCGTTACCCGCAGCCCATCGACGACTAGGGCTGATGCCGCTGAAAGAGGTGCTAGCACTTATGGTTGGCCCTGAGTTTCACATCGTTCAGGACCCGTTACATCGTCTGTTGTCATTTGAGCGTTGTAACACAGTACAGAATTCTTCACAGGCACAAGGAGAGCTGTAATGGACGTCTTTTTAGTCGCTCTCGTGCTGTTTGCTGTAATGGCTTTTGGAGCAGGAAATAGCAAGCGTGAGGATCAAGCAGATTCTTCCAATGTTTCATCCGAATCGGAAGTTCACCCAGTAACTCGCAAACACTCGGATCAATTCTGTAATCCATGGGTCGAACACATTACCCAGCGTGATCTCACTTTCCCACTCGACCAGAGGGTCATTGACGATGAACAGTAGCGCCAGAGGACGCGGCCGTGTTTTTCGGATTGTCGGGTTCGCTATCCTTACTGCCTTATCCACTCTCGCCGGAGCGGGAGAACAATCGAATTCACACGTGTCTACACAACATACGACCGAAGCATCTGCAACACAGCAGTTAGACCATCAGGCCTCCCTCGCTGCACGGTGGGGCCTGGATGATAACGAATGGCAGCGTTATGAAGTGCTGAAGCAGGGCATTCGCGGGAGTGTGAGTGCCGCAACCTTGTCCCCCATAGAAGTCCTCGGCATTCACTCGCGGAGTACCGAAGAGCGGCGGCGGTACGCCGAGCAATGGGCCGTAATGATGCGTGAGGATGCCGAGCGTATTTTGGCATTTCAACGCGCGTACGATGAAGCCCAGCGACGTTTATATCCCAATGGTTTACTCATTGACGCCAGTATGCTGAATGCCCACAAGACAGACCATGAGGCGTTAGAACAATTGGCGTGGCAGCCCGCCGACCGCGTGCTGTTCTTTACCGACACGCAATGTCCGACGTGCGATGCTGTACTTGAGCGTCTTGTCAGTCAGTTAGCGCAATTCTCCGGCATCGATGTGTACCTGATCAATGTGTCCCCCGGTGAGGAATCCCTGATACGCGAATGGGCAGCGTCGAAACAGATCAGTCCGCAATGGGTCAAAGAACACAAGGTTACGCTGAATGTCGACGCAGGTGCGCGGGACAGAGTCGCCGCGCACACTGGGCAGGACGGCCAAGCATTACCCGTGCTCGTGTTACGCAGGGGAGACCAGTTCACGCCTTTGCCGGCATGGCGATTTTGAAGAGCATGACGATGCATCGTCAATCCATTGTCGCGTGGATTCTCGGCCTGCTGTGTGGGTCCCTCGTCTTTGAGGCCCAGTCCATACCGGCCGGATATCAGCGAGTGGCGAATGAGTATGATTTGCCCCCGGCGTTGCTTTACGCGGTGGCATTGACTGAGAGCGGGCAGAGCGCACTCAGCGAAGGTCGGTTTCGTCCCTGGCCCTGGGCGCTCAATATTAATGGTGAAGGACACTATTTCACCTCAAGACAAGAAGCATTGCAGATGCTGCAAGCGGCCCTGATACACACGAACAGTTCTGTCGATATCGGGTTAATGCAAATCAACTGGCGCTACCATGGCGCCGCACTGGGTTCAGCATGGCAAGCACTGGATCCCTACCATAATTTGCGCGTCGCGGCGGCGATTCTGCGAGATTGCCTCAATGAGCATGCTAACTGGATGCAGACTGCCGGCTGCTACCACGCACCCAACGATCGCACGAGAGCGCAGGCTTACGCCAGTCGCGTCCAACAATATTTGACGCAGCATGCCGACATTGAGCCGGAGGGTCGGTTTGAATATCCCTAGTCGTCACTGTTTGCCCAAGTTTCTACTTGTTGTCTTCATAGGTGCGTTCGCAAGTGTATCGGCAATCGCCGAGTTGACTGTCATTTATGATACGGGTCACACGAAACCGATAGCGCCCCTCCTGAAGCCCTTTGTGTCGGATCAAGGGCTGCAGGACCATCCGGGCACTGCTGTGGATATCGCTGACCAGAAAGTGTTGGATGGCGCTACTCTCAGCAATTTTCTACCGGTGCGTTCTCCCGGCCTGCTGGTCGGTGATCTTGCGGGAAGGCAACTCAAGCCTGATGTCCGTGAGCGTCTGGCACAGGGCAATCCGCGTCCCTTTTTCTTGATCGGGTCCGACCGGGAATCGCTGGAGTGGCTGGCAACCCATCGAGACACCCTTAAATCGCTTGGTGCGGTGGGGATGCTTGTGCAAGCTGACACCGAGCAAGATGTCCGGAATGTCGCCGAGATTTCACAGGGCCTTTCCATCACACTCGGATCTGGCATCGATTTGGCCAGTGCCTTGGGTATTGATCGGTACCCGGTACTCATTACCCGCGACGGCATCACGCAATGAGCGCCCATCCTATGGAGGCGTTGCTTCGACCGCCGGTCGAGTTGTGGTCTTGTTTCACGGCGATCGCTGCAGGCTTACTGGCCTTGCTTGCACCGTGGGGCCTGATGATGCCGCCGGGGATTGCTGCCACCAGCAGCCTGGCTTTCTTTGGGTTTGGCCTCTGGCGGGGCCATCAAGCCTGGCGTGTGTTGCGCTATCAGCGTCACCTGAAACGCTTACCCGAGTATCGAATAGCGGCCGATCGGGTCCCTGTCAGTCAGCACAAACTATTTTTAGGCAAAGGCTTTCGCTGGACCCAGCAACACACCCAGCGGCTACGCGACACGTTGAAACCCGAGGTTCAGCGTTACGTTCAACCGGGTGCGCTTTACCATTGGGCGCGGCAAAAGGAAGTCGCCTGGGAGTCGATACCGGGGCTGACCTTATTGGCGAGGCTCTTGCGCAGTCGATCCCGCTGGAACCTGTTGGCGCCGTTACCGCCAGTGGGCGGCAAGCCCGCTCTACACGCGGTTGAACCCCTTGAGCAACCCGTGTGGATGGATCTGGGTGAACGGGTCGGACACACACTGGTGTTAGGCACCACCCGCGTCGGGAAGACACGATTAGCGGAACTGCTGATTACCCAGGACATCCACCGCGGGGATGTGGTGATTGTCTTCGACCCCAAAGGCGATGCAGATCTGTTGCGCCGCATTTATGCCGAAGCCAAGCGAGCTGGCCGTCTGGACGACTTCTATTTGTTTCATTTGGGCTTTCCCGAGCTATCGGCGCGCTACAATGCGATAGGGAATTTCTCCCGCATCACAGAGGTCGCAACCCGTATTGCCAACCAGTTGCCCAACGAGGGTAACTCTGCCGCTTTCAAAGAGTTCGCCTGGCGCTTCGTCAATATTATTGCCCGAGCGTTGGTGGCGCTGAAACGCCGACCGGACTATCAACAGATCCGCCGTTACATCAACGACATCGAACCGCTGTTTGTGGAGTATGCGGGCTACTGTGCGGCGATTGCAGGTATCGACGCCTGGGCGTCTCTGGTCGAAGAACGCGCAGCGGATATCAAGGAGCGCAATCTGCCCAATGCACTGCGCGGAAGGTCGATGGAAGCCATCGCCTGCATGCGGTTGTTGCAGGAGAGAGCCATCTACGACCCCGTCCTGGATGGCCTAATTTCCGCGTTCAAGTACGACAAGACTTACTTCGACAAGATCGTCAGCTCCGTCGGCCCGCTGATGGAAAAACTCACGACCGGTACCATCGCCTCATTGATTTCTCCGGACTATCAAGACGAGCAGGATGCACGACCCATCTTCGAATGGATGGATGTGGTGCGCCGCAAAGGGATTGTCTACGTGGGGCTTGATGCACTCACCGATACTACGGTGGCCAGTGCGGTGGGCAATTCCATGTTTGCAGATCTCGTGTCAGTGGCGGGCCATATTTACAAACACGGCGTGGCGTCCGAACAGGCTGGACACGCGCGGGGCGGCGACCTGGACGCGTCCGGACACGGCCCCGGACAGTCCTCCATGTCCACACTACCGACCATCTCCCTACATGCCGACGAGTTCAATGAGCTGATCGGTGATGAGTTCGTACCGTTGCTGAACAAAGCAGGCGGAGCAGGGTTTCAGGTAACGGCCTATACCCAGACCTGGTCGGATGTGGAGGCGCGGATTGGCAGCAAGGCCAAGGCGGGACAGGTGGCCGGTAACTTCAATACGATGCTGATGCTGCGGGTGAAGGAGCTGGACACGGCAGACATGCTGACCGAACAGTTGCCCAGGGTCGAAGTGTTCAGTCTGATGAGTGTTTCGGGCGTCGATGATTCATCGGACCCCGGGTCTGGTGTCGACTTCAAGTCCCGTAACGAAGATCGGATCAGTGTCTCGGAAGTGCCCATGCTGACCGCTGCTGATATGGTCACGCTACCCAAAGGGCAGGCCTTCGCGCTATTGGAGGGCGGTCAGCTCTGGAAACTCCGTATTCCCTTGCCGGATAGCCGTGCCGATGCCGCCATACCGAGCGATTTTGAAGCGATGGCCGACGCGATGCGGCGCAGCTACATCACCAACGATCATTGGTATCGGGTGACCGATCACTGGTGGCACGCGGTATCTGAGACCACACCGGATTCATCTAAACAGGTCGATTCACCTTAAGATGGCGGAACCGACCGATCCCCGCCGGTCTGTAGCAAGCCCGGGCATGTTCTCCCGGATTCTCACCGGTATCGCCCAGTGCTTTAAATGGCTATTGCTCTCCCTGGTCTTCTCCGTTTTGATCGAGTGGATTGGCATGGTGTTCTGGTGGGAGGAACAGGGTCTAGCGCATAGCCGGCAGATGCTGGTGAATGAGTTGCAGTTCCTCGGCGCGGACTTTCATCGCAGTTGGTTGACCGAGCATCCAATGCAGTTCGCCAGTGAATTGTCGGAGCGCTTCTACTACTTCGCCTTTGAGTGGACCGGGTTTGTCGATCTCCTCCAGTGGATTACGCAGGCTCCATCTATTGAAGAATCCGGCGTGCGCCCGGTGCTCCATCGGCTTTACCGACCGGTAGCTGACTTTGTCCTGGCTGGAATGCAAATCGCCCAGGTCTTTGCGGTGCGCCTGGCTATTCTTGTTCTGGCCACGCCAGTATTTGGACTGTTCACCCTAGTGGCACTGGTCGATGGCCTGGTGCGGCGGGACCTGCGGCGTTGGGGCTGCGGCCGGGAAAGCTCTTTCGTCTACCACTACGCCAAGAAAGCCGCCATACCACTGATCATCATGGCTTGGGTGCTTTACCTGGCGCTGCCGTTCAGCTTGCACCCGTCCTGGATCATCCTGCCGTTCGCTCTGGCCTTTGCCTTCGCTGTGACCATCACGGCCAGTACCTTCAAGAAGTATCTCTGACACAGTTGACTGTATTATTACAGTTTGCTAGGCTGTATTTGAGCACTGTAAATATACAGTCTAAATGCTGTTCAGGAGGTAATCATGATCGCGCAAGCCGAACAACTGCTGCAACGTGGTTCCAGTGTCACCAGTTCCCTGCTGCCGGCGATTTTTCGTATTTTCAGCCAGTGGCGTCTGACTGGCGCCCAGCAGATGACCTTGTTGGGGCTCAGCAACGAGAAGACCCTCTACAACTGGAAGAGCCAGCCTGAAAAGGCCAAGCTGACGCGGGATCTGCTGGAACGGGCCAGCTATATCCTGGGTATCTACAAATCCCTAGAGATTCTGTTGCCTGACGAGGGTCTGGCCGATCAGTGGCTGGCAACCCCCAATGACAACCCACTGTTCAATGGTACGGCACCGCTCGATCGGTTGCTGGCCGGGCAGGTGGTGGACCTGGCCGTAGTCAGAGATTTCCTCGATTCGGAGCGGGGTGGGTGGTGATCGATATCGATACACTACCCAGTAGCAAGGCAGATGAATCGGTCTATCGGGTCATTCTGTCGCGCTATCCGCAGATCCACCTGTTTGAACGCGTCTCCAATCCGCAGGATTGGGACGTGCTCTATGCCGTCGAGTCCCTGACTAACCCCAGGTTGCGCGATAAAGTGGGAGATATTCGGCTGGTGCCACCGGAAGACCGGGTGTACGGCGATGGCGCATCCTGGATCATGGCGGCCTTCACTCACCCGCCGGTGGATGGACGTGGTGGCCGCTTCAATCGGGGTTTCGGTATCTATTATTGCGCCTCCGATGAATCGGTGGCGATCGCCGAATCATCCTTCCATCGAGCACGATTCCTACGTGAATCCAGAATCGACAAGACCACCCAGGAGAT
>TARA_R110002110_G_scaffold318110_1_pt1 | contig 29217 bp, 23 predicted proteins | sample TARA_R110002110 | Tara Oceans TARA_R110002110 (sample SAMEA4397330) | marine metagenome | biome: Polar Biome; feature: [SRF] surface water layer (ENVO:00010504); material: water (ENVO:00002006), including particulate matter (ENVO:01000060) such as... | depth 5 m
ACCAATTCATTCGCCACAACTTCGGGCGAGCGACGCACCCTGCATCTCGGCATTGACGTCTTCGTCCCTGACGGACAGCCGGCGTGCTCACCACTCACAGGTGTCATTCATGCATGCGACATTCGCGATTTCCCCGGTGACTATGGCGGCGTCGTCATCTTGGAATACCGGACGCACCACGACACCCCGTTCTGGCTGCTCGTTGGCCATCTCGACCACGCAAGCGTCAAGCAGCTCGCTCCGGGCCAACGCGTGAAACGGGGCGCCGTCTTCGCCCACGTCGGCGCCCGGTCGGAGAACGGCGGGTGGGCGCCGCACCTCCACGTCCAACTGTTCACCAATCTCCTTGGGCTGACGACCGAACTGGATGGCGTGGCTCGTGCAAGCGAACGCGACGTGTGGATGTCGATCTCACCCAACCCCGCTGCGCTCGTCGTCGGCGTCGACCGGCGCTCGATCGAAGCAGACCACATCACCAACAGATGAAATGGCATAAAACCGGCAGTACAGTCGCTGGGCGGAACGCCACGTTCCATTTGGTCTCTGACCAACATCGATCCCTGGAGTAAAGATGACCGACACAAGTACCGTGACTGACGAAGCGGCTGGGCTGCGGTCAAAGAACAGGCAGCGGTTCGAAATCATTGCGGCCGTGCTGCTCGGTCTCGCCACTGTGTCAATCGCCTGGGGCTCCTACCAAGCCAACCTCTGGGGCGGCCTGCAAGACAAGGCGCTCACCGAGTCTGCCCTGCTGTCGACGGACGCAGCAAGCGAATACGCCGAAGCCGGTGCAATCATCTCGCTCGACCAAACGCTCTTCGTCGAAGTCTTCCTCTTGCTCGAGCAACCGGGCGCCGACGAAGACGCGACCCTCGACACGGGCGAGTACATCACCTCGAATATGTCAGAACAAGGTGAAGCTGCAGTCAACGAGTGGTACGACAGCGACCGCGAAGGTTTCCCATTCACGGATGAGTACTACCAATCCTTCTATGCCGCCGGCGATGAAATCATCGAAGAGTCCGACGCCAAGTTCGAAGAGGGGTCGAAGAACAACACCACCGGCGACAAGTACGTGCTCGTCTCGACGATTCTTGCGTCAGTCCTGTTCTTCGCAGGCATCTCGACGGTCCTTCAAACTGATCGCGTGAAGCGCGTTCTGCTCGGCGGCGGAGTAGTGCTCTGGCTCGGCGCAGCGATCTACATCGCGACGCTACCCATCGCCAGCCTCTGAGGCACGCCGCCTCGCTCTTTCGTCGCTGCTACTGCGCGAGCTCCCGATATCCGTTGAGGTCGCCGGCAATGTAGCCCGCGTCGCGGTATCCCATGACCTTGATGGAAGCAGCCGAAAGCGCTGCGAGGTTGGCTGCATTGCAGTAGCACTGGAGCACGGCGTCAAGATCGGAGATCTGTTCTTCGAGGTGGTATCTCGCGCTTGCAGGCCAGCCACGAACACGCGGATCGGAACAGCAAGCGTCGATCCGCCGCCGCCGATCATGCCGAGCCTCGAGTCGTCAGATGCATGGGGGCGAGATGCATGATGATTCCTGCACAACTAGATCCGTATGTCCGTACATTTAAAGACAATCGGTCGGAAGATGGCACATCTCCCAACCGGACGCCTGAAAAAGGCGAACGCTACCGATTCCGCTCGGAATCAGCGGTTGTTGTCACGCTGCTTCGGCGGCGCCTTGAACGGCGCCTCGATGAGCATTTCGAACCGTGCATCATCGGGCTGATTCGGCTCGTTCATCTTCTGCAGGTACTTCTTGAGAGCGGCGCGACCTGCGATGACATGGTCACCCTTGGTTCCCACGGAACGCGCGAGCGCGTCTTTTGCCTTGCCCACCCGTTCCTTACGCGTGGCCCGTTCGGCCTCGCTGAAGATGCGTGGTTGCTTATTGACCTTCGCGGCGGCTGCTGCGCGCCGCTTCGCTTCGGATTCCTGCAATGGGGTCAGCTTCTGATTCGACATGAGAGACAAACCGTACAAGGGCCGTCGTCCAAGTTGCCAAAAAGGGTGACGGCGGCTGCACTCCGTTCCCTGATCGCCATATTCCAAGCCCGAGCAGCTGAGGACCAATGGCCCTGCCAATGCCCTCGGATTTCCGTCAACCTGGAGTTCGCCGTGCTCGCCACGGTCGCCCCATCACGAAGGTGCACGACGGCTACGGCTCGCTGCAGTCGTTCAGCGAAGCGCAGAAGGTCAGACTGAAGTACCACGAAGACAGCAATCTCATCGATCGAGGAACCGTCGAGGGAGTACAAGCCGTTCAATCGCTCCTCGAAGACCATCGAGCTTCCCATCGTCGATTCCGATCTGGATCCGAACAATCCGCCGGTCAACTCCGCAACTGAGTAGACGTTCCAGATGGCAACGATTGCGTTCCAAACCCTGAACGGCACGCAGACGGTCGAGTTAACGGCTGCTACTGGACCGGCTTCGACCGGACCGATCCGGTGCAAGGCGCCGGACGTGATATGGCCTGAAGCAGAACCGCAGATGCCCTCGACGCTGAACTCGGTCGTGATCCGGCTGCGGGGTCCAGCGGGTCTTGCAGCGAACCCTGGGTCTGAGACCTTCACTCCATCGCGATCACTGTGAGATTTAGCAGGGCTGGCTGTTCAAGATATGAAGCTGGTCACGCTGGAATCGGAGTCGTTCCAGTTCTGTCCATCCGGGCCCACTTGAACGTCAGCCGTGCTGAACCGGTGACGGGTCGGTCACCGGTTGCATGAGAAGCCGGTACGAATGTCGAGAGTCCGTGCGACTCAATCGACCAAGCAGCGGGATGCATGCATCATGCGACATGATCACGACGGGTCGTCGACCGATCTCGGCCGGTTCGCACCGCCACAGCTCGCCTCGGACCGGAGGAGAACCCACGTTGCTGAAGCTGCACTTCGGAACGAAGCGAGATCACCCCAATCTTCTTCGTCGTTGATGGGGTGAGCTTCGTAGGCAGTTGCTGAGGCGACGTCCAGTTCGGCACTAGTGGTTCCAGCGTGAAGCCGGCGAGCATCACTGCGGAGGGTGCGGTCAACTGTCGTGCTGATTCGAGCGCGAGTGATGCCATGGTCACGCCACGCTGAAAATCGACCAGAATGTTCAGCAGCCCGCTGCCCCAGCCCGAGTTGCACCACTCACCACTCACCACTCACCACTCACCACTCACCACGACGGCACGGCACGGCACGGCTGATCCCTACTCCTGCTCGAGGGCAAACTGCATTGCCTTGGAGATCCGGCGATTCAGCCGGGAGCGGATTTGGTTAGGACGACGGAGCGTCCGCGTACCGGAGGTACGGCGTGACTTCGACCACGTTCTGGAACTTTGCTTTCGCGTCCTCAGTCGACACACCAGGCGACACGATGACTCGGTCGCCAGGGCGCCAATCAGCTGGCGTTGCGATGGTGTCGCGGTCGGTGGCTTGGAGCGCGTCGATCACTCGCACGATCTCGTCGAAATTGCGGCCGACCGACTTCGGATACGTCAGCGACAGGCGCAACTTGTTGTCGGGGTCGATGATAAAGACCGACCGAACCGTCGACGTGTCGCCCGCACCTGGATGGATCATGTCGTACAGCTCTGCGACCTGACGATCGGGGTCGGCAACGATCGGGAAGTTGAGTGTGGTGCCGCTCACCTCGCCAATGTCTGGAGCCCACGCCTGATGATCTTCGATCGGGTCGACCGAAAGCGCCATCGCCTTGGTGTTGCGCTTTGCAAACTCTCCCTGCAGTGCTGCGGTGCGGCCCAATTCGGTGGTGCATACCGGGGTGAAATCCGCAGGGTGACTGAAGAAGACGGCCCACGATCCCTGCTTCCAGTCGTGAAACGAAAGCACGCCTTCGGTGGTGTCAGCGGTGAAGTCAGGGGCGGTGTCGCCAAGATGCAAGCTCATATTGATTTCCTCTCGTGGAGACCTCCAACGTGGAAGCCTCAAATGTACGGACATTGATACCAACCACGGATCTCCCAGGAGTATTCCCGGCACGCCAAAATCACGTCGGCAAGGGAGATGCCAAAATCGAGCGACCAGCAGATAGCGGCCCGACATCCACGATGGTGGCATCCCGGAAACGTCGTCAAATGTCGCTCGTCTCGACAACACCGAGCTGCTCATCCTCGTGCGGTAGCCAATGATTGTCGACGCAATCCGGCCCGAGAAATAGCCAGGTTATGGAGTTGGGTGGATCGTGTCGCTGAGACCAGGGAGGGGCGGGTCGCCGGCACCTTGCACGGATTGATCGAGATCGATGCAGTTCCCGGTCATCAATCCAGCGTCAGGCGAGAGGCAGTAGGCAATCGCATTCGCGACCTCGCCAGGCTGAACCAGACGTCCGAGCGGGCGGCTCGATGCAGCGAGCTCCAACCAATTTTCCGGAGCGCCGTCTTGTTCGACCTGTGTGCGGTGCTCTGATTCGGTTTCCATCCAGCCCGGGTTGACCTGGTTGATGCGGATCCCGTGCCGCATCAACCCGAAAGCGAGGTTCTTGGTCATGACCGTCAGCGCCGCCTTGGACATGCAGTACGCGGTCAATTTCGGCTGGCCACCATGGCCCGACGTCGAACCAACGTTGACGATCGACCCGCCACTGCCTTGCGCGACAAGTTCCCTGGCCACCGCTTGGATCATGAAGTACGGCGCCTTGACGTTCATGTTCATCTGACTATCAACGTGCTCCGGCGTGTCTTCAAAGAGCGTCGCGCGAGTCGTCGCTGCAGCAACGTTGACAAGGCCGTCGACTCGACCGAACCGTTCGAGCGTTGCGCTGACGACCGACTGCGGCGTAGCTGCATCAGAGACGTCCGCCGCGACGAACATGGTGTCTACCCCGGCGCTTGTGAGCGCTGCAGCGAGTGCCTGACCGCGCTGGGCTGACCGACCGACTAAGACCATTCCGGTGGTAAATCCGGTGGCGGCGAGGCGGCGTGCGACTGCCTCCCCGAGGCCTTGGGTGCCCCCGCTGACGATTGTGATCATCTCAAACCCCTTCGTTGTGTCGCTTGCCTGAGTTCATACTGTCCGTGTGCCGTTGGACCGCGCGGTCACCGTACGGAGCGCTACATTTCCGTTGACCAGTCCTTTGTTTCAAGGATCTCTTTGACTCGCTTCAGAAATCCAGCTGCGTAGGCGCCGTCGAACGCGCGATGATCCCAGCTCATGGCGAGGTTGCCCACTGGATGAATCGCAATGGCTTCGTCACCGTGTCGATCGGTCACCACCACGGGTTTGCGGACAACGGCGTCGGTCGAAATGATGCCGACCTGCGGTTGGTTGATGATTGGCATCGTCAACACGGAGCCAGCTGATCCATTGTTCGACAGCGTGAACGTGCCGCCGGTGATCTCATCGGGGCTCAACGCGCGGCGGCGGGCCCGGTCGGCCAGATGGTGCACCTCGCGAGCAATTGCCGCCAACCGTTTGGTCTGAGCATCACGCAGTACCGGGGCCAGCAGACCCTCATAGTCAAGGTCGACCGCGATCCCCAGGTCGATGTACTTGTGAGCGACGAGTTCGCCCTCGCCAACGCTTGCGTTGAGATGTGGAAACTGTCCAAGGCCATCGATTACGGCACGTGCGATGAACGGCAGGTACGTCAGGCTGAAGCCGTACTCGGCCTTCCACTTGGCCTTCACGCCCGAGCGGACAACGTCCACGTTCGCGTAATCGACTTCCACCACACTGAAGGCATGCGGGCTGGTGGCCCGGCTCATAGTCATGTGGTCACCGGTAAGTTGACGAATCTTCGTCAGCGGGACCGATCGATCCCGTTGACCGACCGAAGCCGGCGTTACTTGGAACGGAGCCGGACGTTGCGGTGTGGGTGCCAGACGTGTCGGCACCACAGGAGTAGATACCGACGGAGCAGCTTGGATGGCCGCTGGCCCCGGCACGGCCTTGGCGACCACGACGTCGAGATGATCTCGTACGTCGTTGCGCGTGATCCGCCCGCCGGGGCCGGTGCCATGAATTGCATCAACGGTCAGGCCATGTTCGCTCACCAGGCGGCGCACCACCGGCGAAAGCAGGAGCTTGCTGCCTGTGCTGGCCGACGCCGGAACAGATTTGACGAGGCGTTCCGCCGTCACCGGCGGCGCGAGCGCTCGGCTCTCAGGCGAGGGGGGCTCAGCTGCTGGCTCGGCGGCTGGCTCGGCGGCTGGCTCGGCGGCTGACGTCGGATCAGAGACGTCATCGAGACCACCGACGATGGCAATCACGGTTCCAACATCAACCGTCTCGCCTTCCTCGACTCGGATCTCGTTGAGGACCCCCGACACAGGCGAGGGGACCTCGGTATCGACTTTGTCGGTCGAGACTTCGAACAGCGGCTCGTCGGCCGCGACCGAATCACCAACGCTCTTGAACCATTGCAAGATGGTCCCTTCCGTGACGGTTTCGCCGAGTTGGGGAAGGGTGATGTCTGCCATTGGATTGAACTCCTCAATAGGTCGCGTTGCGCTGTCGCGATGAATGGTGGATGAGCCGTCAGCGGCCCATCCACCCGCCGTCGACGGTGACGACGGTGCCGTGGACGTAGCTCGCAGCTGGTGAAGCGAGGTACACGGCGGTGCCTGCGATGTCGTCGGGAGCCCCCCAGTCGCCAGCCGGAATCCGGGTGGCGATGGCATTCGAGCGCTCGGCGTCGTCCTGCAGCGTTTGGGTGTTATCGGTGCGGATGTAGCCCGGCGCGATTGCGTTGACGTTGACGCCCTGACCGGCCCACTCATTGGCGAGAGCCTTGGTCAATCCGATCAGCGCGCTCTTCGTCGCGGCGTAACTCGGGACGGTAACGCCGCCTTGGAACCCAAGAATCGAAGACACGAAGACCACCTTGCCGTTGCCTCGCTCGAGCATCTGCTTGCCGAGCCCACGCGCCAGGACGAACGGCGCAGTCAGATTGACCTCAAGCACCGTGTCCCAGTCTTCGTCGGTGTGCTCAGCAGCCTGTGCCCGCCGGATCGTTCCGGCATTGTTGATCAAAATGTCTACGACGTGACCTTCGCTGCTCAGCCAGTCCACCAGCGCATGCGTCTGCAATCGGTCGGCGAAGTCGCAGCGCCGGCCGACGAAGCGGCTACCGGCACGTTCAACGAGCGTCTGGACCTCGGACCCATGAGGCTGTTGGTTTACCGAGGCCCCAATGATGTCTGCGCCGGCGAGAGCGAGCCCGTGGGCGATTGCCATGCCGAGGCCGCGGGATGCACCAGTGACGAGCGCTGTCTGACCACTGAGGTCGAATGAGTCGTGCATGGTGTGCTTGCAGTCTCGGTAGCGGCGTCGACTATTGGACCACCATGCCGCCGTCGATCATCAACAGCTGACCGGTCATGTAGTCGGATTCTGAGCTAGCGAGGAACGACGCTGTACCGAGAATGTCTTCCGGCTGCGAGTACCGCTTGAGCAGAATGCCCTCAGCAAGTTGATCCATCGACTCGCCCTCTTTCTCAAACTTGCCGATCGCGACGAGGTCCTTATCAAGCTGTCGCCACAACTCAGTTGCGACGACACCGGGGCCATACCCGTTAACGGTGATGTGGTTGTCCGCGAACGCCTTCGCTCCGCCGTTGATCATCGCAAGAACTGCGTGCTTCGAACAGCTGTAAGGGATGACGTCATCGAACGCTTGGCGAGACAAGATCGAGCCGACATTGATGATCTTGTACGGCTCGCCATTGACTTGCGGGCCCTGAGCGATCATCTGACGAGCAACTTCTTGCATGCACATCAAGACGCCGAGAGCGTTGACGTCCATGATTTTGTGCCAGTTCTCTTCAGTGATGTCCAAGAACATGAGTGGCTTGTTGATGCCAGCGTTGTTGAGCACCACGTTGATCGAGCCGAAGGCCTCAACGGTTGCTGCGACGGCGGCGATGATGTCGACGCGCTTTGTGACGTCCAGGTTGACTGCGATAGCTGTGCCCCCTGCATCGTTAATCCGCTGAGCGACCTCGTTGACACCATCAACGTTGACGTCGCCAACACACACTTTTGCGCCCTGCGCGGCATAGTGCTCTGCCACCGCGGCGCCCATGCCCTGGGCTGCGCCCGTGACGAGAACAATCTTGTCCTGCAGTCGTGTCGTATCCATTGAAATTCTCCTCGGGGTTGTTCCGGTTGATTGGCGCAGCCGTCACCAATTGGTGGCGACGTATTTCGGTTCGATGTAGTCGAGCATTCCTTCGTGGCCGCCTTCGCGGCCGATCCCGCTCTGCTTGACGCCGCCAAAAGGTGCAGCGGGGTCAGACACGAGGCCACGGTTGAGGCCTACCATTCCGGCCTCGAGCCGTTCTGTGACACGCATCCCGGTGGTCAAATCGGACGTGTAGAGGTATGCGACGAGGCCATATTCGGTGTCGTTGGCGAGCCGAATCGCTTCGTCCTCGTCATCGAAAATAACAATCGGGGCAACCGGTCCAAAGATCTCTTCACGCAAGATGTCCGATGCTGGGTCAACGTCGACGAGCACCGTCGCTGGGTAGAAGTGTCCGCAGCCATCGAGCTGCGCTCCGCCCGTTACCGCCGTCGCCCCGGCCCTCACTGCGTTGTCGACGAGGTTTTTCACATCGGCGAGGGCTTGCGCACTAACGAGCGGGCCGAGCTCGGCGTCGGGCTCCATGCCCCCGCCGACCTTCAGTGCCTCCATACGTTCGACAAGGCGAGCAGTGAATTCGTCGGCGATACCGCGTTGCACGTAAAAGCGGTTGGCTGCCGTGCACGCTTCGCCTCCGTTGCGCATCTTGGCAACCATCGCGCCCTCGATAGCGGCGTCGAGATCGGCGTCATCGAACACGAGAAACGGTGCGTTGCCGCCGAGCTCCATCGAGGCGTTCACGACATTGTCGGCTGCTTCACGGAGGAGGATTCTGCCGACCTGGGTTGATCCGGTGAAAGAGATTTTACGAACCCGGGGGTCGTGCAGCATTGCGCTCACCAGAGCGCCGGCATTCTGCGACGGCAGTACGTTCACGACGCCGGGCGGGACGCCAGCTTCTTCGAGAATCTGTGCGACGAGGAGCGCAGTCAGCGGGGTTTCCGAAGCCGGCTTAAGGATCACGGTGCAGCCCGCGGCGAGTGCGGGCGCGATCTTGCGGGTGGCCATCGCTGCCGGGAAGTTCCACGGGGTGACAAGCACAGCAACGCCAACTGGCTGATGGAGCACCAGGATCTTCTTGTCGCCACCGGGTGCCGTCGAGATCGTGCCAAGCGAACGCACAGCCTCTTCTGCGTACCACCGGAAAAACTCTGCCGCGTAGGCCGTTTCGCCCTTGGCGTCCGTGAACGTTTTGCCGTTCTCGCGGACGATCAATTCCGCGATCTCGTCGGACCGCGCGGTCATGATCTCGAACGCCTTGCGCAGGATCTCTGCGCGTTGGCGAGGGGCGGTGTCACCCCACGGACGAAGTGCCTCATGTGCAGCGGTCACCGCAGCAAGACCGTCTTCGACGGTCGCGCTGGCAACCGATGCGATGGTCTCCTCGGTCGAGGGATCCTGTACGTCAATGGTGGTTCCGTCTGAGGATGGACGCCAGACACCATTCAGGTAGAGGTCGGTCGGGACCCGCTCGAGAACGGTGTCGTTCGGGGTGCCTGCTGCAGAGCCCATTTCGCTGCCGATTTCACTGCCGATTTCACTGCTGGTCATGCAGTAACTGCCTTTCGAATTTCTGTGGCGATGCGCTCGACCGATGGAATGGTGGCGTCTTCGAGGTTCGCTGCCGACGGCAGCGGCACGTGTGGTGTGGTGATGCGCACGATCGGTCCGTCGAGATTCCAGAACGCTTCGTCCGCGACGATCGAGGCGATTTCCGCACCCCACCCACACAGCCGAGGATTTTCTTCGACGGTGATCAATCGGCTGGTCTTTTCCACCGATTCCAAGACGCATTTGGTGTCGAGTGGAACGAGTGATCGCAGGTCGATGACCTCGACGTTGATGCCTTCGGCTGCAAGTTGCTCAGCGGCTTCGAGAGCGCGTGGAACCATGAGGGCCAGGGCGACGATGGTTGCGTCGGTGCCGGCTCGCACGATCTTGGCCTTGCCGAGTTCGTCGACGATGTCGCCGGCGCGATCAGGGACGTCGAACTTCATCGGGTAGATCGACTTGTGCTCGAAGAACAGCACGGGGTCAGGATCGCGGACCGCAGCAGCAAGCAGACCGATTGCGTCTTCAGCGTTTGACGGTGCGACGACCTTGATGCCCGGGATCATCATCGCCCAGTTCTCGACGCTCTGCGAGTGCTGTGCGCCGAATCGAGAACCGGCTCCGTTTGCCGTGCGAATCACCAACGGAAACGACATCTGACCGTTGGTCATGTAGCGGCTTTTGGCAATTTCATTGGCGACGATATCCCAGCAGACCGCGAGGAAATCACTGAACATGATCTCGGCGATCGGCCGGAGCCCAGTCATTGCCGCGCCCATCGCAGCGCCCAGAATCGCTTGCTCGGAAATCGGTGCGTCGCGCACCCGCTTCGGTCCGAATTGTTCGAGGAGGCCGGGGGTTGCCTTGAACACCCCGCCAGCGCCGGCGACGTCTTCGCCGAGGAACACAACGTTGGGATCGTGCGCAAGTTCCTGCGCCAGTCCGACGCTGATCGCGTCTCGATATGTCAGTTGCGCCATGCCCAGCCTCCATCGGCCCATACGTCGGTGTAAATTACGTCGAGGCTCGGAAGAGCTCCGGCGGTTGCCTCGTCGGTTGCCTTTTGCACATCGGCTGCAACAGCCTGAGCAACCGCAGTAAGTGCTTCCTCACCAACGCCAAGTTGCAGCAGCCGTTGGTGATACATCGGAATCGGATCGCGTTGCATCCAAGCTTCAATCTCCTCTTTGGGGCGATACGCGCCCGGATCAGCCCGGCTGTGACCGTGGTGGCGATAGGTCAACGCCTCGATCAGCGACGGACCGCCGCCGGAGCGCGCCTTGGCGAGCGCAGCGCTGGCAGCGACGTACACCGCGTCCGCATCGTTGCCGTCGACCAGGATCGAATCCAGGCCGTAAGCACTAGCCCGATCGGCTGCCGGGTTGGTGACCGGGACGACGTCGGCAATTGGCGTGTACTCCATGTACAGGTTGTTTTCGCAGACAAACACGGTGGGAAGGTTCCACACCTTGGCGAAGTTGACCGCCTCGTGGAAAGCACCGATGTTGGTCGTGCCATCACCGAAGAAGGCGACCGCAACCTGGCCGGTGTCGTTGAACTGTGAGGTCCAGGCTGCACCGTTGGCGACGCACAGATGTGCCCCGATGATTGCGTAGCTTCCCATGACGCCGTGTTCGACGCTTGTGAGGTGCATCGATCCGCCCTTGCCGCCCATCAGCCCATTCTCGCGGCCAAGCAGTTCGGCCATGATCGGTGTGAGGGGTACACCACGAGCAATCGTGTGTGCGTGGCCGCGGTAGGTGGCGAACGTCCAGTCGTCTGAGCGCATCGCCGCCCCAAACCCGGCGGCGATCGCTTCTTGACCAAGCGACAGGTGGCTCGTGCCCTTGACCAGCCCCTTAAGGAAGAGGTCATAAGCGCGGGTCTCGAAGAGTCGAACCTGCTGCTGAATCTCGTACATTCTCAAACGCGCTTCTGGCGTGATGTCGAGGTCGGCGTTGCTCTCGTCGACAGGGGTTGGGAACACGGGCGTGTGGTTCCCGTAATCCTCGTAAGATGGCATCGTTGTCATCAGGAAGCTCCTCAGTATTCGTTTGCGATGAAGAGTTCTTCGGCGGGGAAGAGCGTGATTACATAGCAACCATCCGCGGTGACGACCACCTCTTCTTCGATCCTTGCCGCCGACACGCCGTCGCTCGCAGGGCAGTACGTCTCAATGGCGAACACCATGTTCTCCTCGATCTCCATGGAGTGGTCGAGTGAATTCACTCGACTGATGATTGGCCGCTCGTGCAAGCCGAGACCAAGGCCATGAGCGAACTGCAGACCGAACGCTTCAAACTCGTTGTCGAAGCCGAACTCGGTGCACGCCGGGAAACCTCGGGCGATGTCGGCGGTGCTCACGCCTGGCTTGATCATGCTGATCGCAGAATCGATCCAATCACGCGCTTTCGTATACGCATCGTGCTGGGAAGGTGTGGCGCGCCCTACGTTGAGCGTCCGGTAGTAACAGGTGCGATACCCGTTGAACGACTGGATGATGTCGAAGAAGGCCTGGTCGCCAGGGCGCAGAATCCGATCCGAGAAGTTGTGCGGGTGGGGGCTACAGCGTTCTCCTGACACTGCGTTCACGGCCTCGACGTCGTCGGAGCCCTGCTCATACAGACGTTGGTTGACCAGAGCCACGATCTCGTTCTCACGGATGCCGGGTTTGAGTACGTCGGCAATGAGCTGGTACGCACCATCAACCATGGCGCACGCCGTGTTCAGCAACATGATCTCGTCGTCCGACTTGATCTGCCGTGCGTCGAGCATTATCTGCTGTCCGTCGATGACGTCGATGCCCTCTTCTTGCAGAGCAAACAACATCGGTGGTTCGACGATGTCGACGCCCAGCGGCATGTCGGCAACTCCCTGCTCGCGTAGTAGCCGGGCAATCTCCTTGGCAGTCCGCTTGAAGAGCTCGTTTTCAGGTGGGATTGCGCCGCGCAGACCGTTGAGCCCGGCACGACAGTTCTCGGGCTTCAGCCACGGAGCATGCAAGCGATGGTGGGCGGCGGCGGACCCGAAGTCCCAGATCATTGGATCGCCGTCTCGCGCCAGCAACGAGTAGCGGGTCATTTTGTCGCGTGCCCACTCGCCGATCTGCGTACTCGTGGTGTAGCGAATGTTGTTCGTGTCAAAGCACAACAACGCTCCAGCCCTCGAGTTGTCGAGTGCCTCACGGGTGCGAGCCAAACGATAATCGCGGAGCCGCGAGAAGTTAACTCGCTCCTCGTAATCGACGGCCATACCGCCAGGCGATGGTGTCACCGCAATCGCAAACTCACCCATTGAGTGCTCTCCTACCCGTGTTTTTTCGCGTCAGGCTCGACAAGGACTGCCGTCGAGGTATGGGCGAGAGTAACCATGAACTGCAATCGATTGCAAGCCCTAACTGTTGTTATAGAGTCATGATCAATGACTCTTCCCTGCATTATGAACTCTCCGTAAATTGTTTCTTGCAATCGATTGCACTCTCCGTTACGTTTGGCCCCACTGGATGCATTCCTGCATCCACTGATGGGGGTCAGCCAACATGAACGACAACGTGACGGCCGACCGCACCCCCACCACGGATAGTTCGCCGATCATCGAAGCCCGCAATATCCTCAAGCGGTTCGGCGGCGCTACCGCTGTTGACAACGTCAGCCTTGCGGTCCTTCCTGGAGAAATTCACGGCCTCGTCGGCGAGAACGGCGCCGGCAAGTCAACGCTCATGCGAGTACTGGCTGGCATTCTCACGCCCGACGAAGGCGAAGTCCACATCGACGGAGCAGCGCTCCACGGCGGCGCGAGGTCGGCGCTCGAGGCTGGCATCTCACTCGTCCACCAAGAGCTGAGCTTGGTGCCAGAACTCACTGTCGCCGAGAACATTCTCCTGGGCTCGACTCCGAGCCAGGCGGGATTCATCAAAACTCGGGAACTCAAGAAGATCGCCGCCGGCGCACTCGCTGAGATCAACGTCTCGGTCGACCTCGACGAGCCGATTGCTCGGCTGTCGGTGGCGCTCCGTCAATTCGTCGAGATTGCGCGGGCGGTCGCACGCAAACCACGGGTCCTGATCCTCGACGAGCCCACCGCCACCCTCACGCCCGCCGAGACCACCTACCTCCTCGACATGCTCCAGCGCCTGGCCGAACGGGGGTTGGCCATCATCTACATCTCGCACCGCATCCCGGAGATCTTCCGGATCTGCAACCGCGTCACCATTCTTCGTGACGGCCAGCACGTCGACACCGTTGACATCGGCGAAATTCGCCCGAACGAGCTCGTCAGTAAGATGGTCGGTCGCGACCTCGAACAAGACCTGGAGAGCCACCGTGAGCCGGCTACCCCGGGCGAAGTGGTGCTGAGCGCCACCGGCATCCGGGCCGTCGGAGTCAACGGAATCGACCTCGCTGTGCGAGCTGGCGAAATCGTCGGCCTGGGAGGCCTCGTTGGCGCAGGTCGGACCGAACTCGTGCGTGCGATGATCGGCGCCGACATAAGGTCAGCCGGCGACGTGACAGTCACGGTCAACGGGTCGGTTCGACGGATCACCAGCTATCAGTCGGCGATCGCTGCTGGCGTCGCGTACATCCCAGAAGAGCGACGCACGGACGGGCTGGCGCTGACGATGACCGTGTCAGACAACATCGCGCTCCCGAACCGCCGACGCCTGTCGCGGAACGGTGTCCTGCTGTTCGGGCGGATTGCCGAATTCGCGAAGCACCTCGCCAACGAAACGGGGCTCCGGCCACCCGAGATCAGGCGTGCGGCAGGCGACTTTAGCGGCGGCAACCAGCAGAAGGTCGTCCTTGCCAAATGGCTCGGTCGGGAGCCCGATCTGATCATTCTCGACGAGCCCACCCGTGGCGTCGATGTCGGAGCGAAGGTCGAGATCCACCGACTCGTCAAGCATCTGGCGGCGAACGGCGCCGCAGTGCTGGTGGTGAGTTCCGATCTTCCCGAGCTGCTCGAGCTGTCCGACGTGATCCACGTCGTTCGTGACGGCAGCATTGTCGGCACCTTGTTGGGCGCCGAGGCCGACGAGCAGTCCGTGATGTCTCTTGCCTCCGGCGAAGCTTCGGGGAGTGCGGCATGACTGTCGAGACCACCGTCCAGCAGGGCGAAATACCCGAACCCGCCGACGAGGAGGTGGGTGTCGACCAGCAGGACTTCAACGTCCTCGTGTGGATGTCCCAGCAAGGGGTCGTCGTCTTCACGGTGTTGTTGCTGGTTTTCGCCGGGATCTTCATCGACGGGTTCGCCAGCCTGGACAACATCACCGATGTGTTCAACCGGGCCGCCCCGATCGGGATCGTGGCCGTCGGCATGACGTTCGTGGTGATCAGCGCCAACTATCTCGATCTGTCCGTGGTGGCCCAGGTTGCGACCTCGGCGGTCCTGCTGATTGCGGTCAGTAACTCCAACAACATGCTTCTCGGGATGGCCGTGGGCTTGTTGGTGGCGATCGTGTACGGCATTGTCAACGGCGTGGCGGTGGGGGTCTTCCGAGCCAACGCGGTGATCGTCACCCTCTCGACCACCTTCATTGGACTCGGTCTCCTGCGGTGGGCGAGCGGCGGCAGCATCTATTTCGGTGACTCAGATGGCGTCATCGCCACGTTCGGTAAAACCGAGATCGGCCCGTTCCCGCTCGCGATGCTGGTGCTCATCGTGGTCACACTGGCCATGCACTTCGTGTTGACCAAAACGACGTTCGGATTCCTCGTCAAGTCCTTCGGCTCCAATCGGGAGGCGACGCGCCTGGCCGGCGTGAATACTCCGCTCGTCGTGATCGGGGCCTTCACGGTCTCCGCCCTCGGTGCCTTGCTCGGTGGTTGGGTGCTGGCCGCCTTCTCCAACACTGCGGTCTCGTCCATGTCAGACGGCTTCGACTTCGAGGCGCTGGCCGCCATCATCGTGGGCGGCACCAGCGTGTTCGGCGGCAAGGGCAGTGTGCTTCGCACGCTGCTCGGCGTCGTGTTCGTGAGTGCGCTCACCAACATTATGGTCTTGTCCGGATACGGCTTCGGCTACCAGCAAATGGCGATCGGTGCCCTGATCGTGCTCGCCGTCTCGGTCGACGCCCTCGCTCGAAAGGCGGGGAACTCATGACTCAGACCGCAACCCTCGACCTCGGCAGCGAGAACACCGACCTGCTCGGTCGGGTCAAAACGACGTTCGCTCGGCGGACCGAGGGCCGAGCCGTCATCTTGCTCATCGTGGTTTCGATCTGGGCCTTCATCTGGGAGTCGACGGTGTTCACCGCCTATCAGGTGACACTCGGGCGGATCGCCCTGATCGGCCTCACCGCGGTCGGGTTGACCGCAGTGATCCTGATGGGCGAGCTCGACCTCAGCATCGCCAGCATCCTGGCGGTCTCGGGCGTCGTGATGGCCAGCTTTGACAATCTCGTGCTCGGAATCGCCGTCGCGCTGGCCATCGGCCTCGTCATCGGCGCCGTCAACGCCTTCTTCGTCGTGGTCGTGGGCATCAACTCCTTCATCGCCACGCTCGGGATGCTGTTCTTCCTGCGAGGAATGGCGTTCGTCATCTCCGACGAGGAACCGGTCACGATGGCGAACAAGGACTTCGCGCTCGACTTCGGCAAGCCGCTCATCGGCGAGTTCACACCTCGGGTACTCATCTTCATCCTGGCGTTCATCGCCATGCACATCTTCCTCACCCGCGTCCGCGTCGGGCGAGAGTTCTACGCAGTCGGTGGCAACAGGGAAGCGGCCCGCGATGCAGGTATCCCCGTGCGTCGGCGGGTGTTCACCGGCTTCATGATTTCGGGATTCGTTGCAGCTGCGGCCGGCGTCATCGTCACCCTCCAGCTCACTGCTGCCGATCCGACCGCAGGCGGCAACGCACTACTCACCAGTTTCGCGGCCGCGATCGTTGGTGGCATCCTCCTCACCGGTGGTCGGGGCTCTGTACTCGGAACGCTGGTCGGCGCCGCGGCGCTCGCCATCCTGCAGGTCGGAATGACGTTCAAAGGCGTCGAGTCCGACGTCCAGAACATCGTCATCGGACTTGTCCTGTTTGTGGCCGTGATCACCGACCCGAACAGCATTCGTACGGTCGTCGGGAGCGCTCGAGCGTTCCTTCGCAGCCGCTCGGCACCAGATCCTGCGGCTTGACAAACCATCCCGCATCCGCAATTGAACCGGACGCTCGGCGTTCGGTCAATAACAGTCACATCAAAAAACAAGTAACCACAACAGCAGGGGAGAACCATGCGAAACCCACGAACCAACACCCGACACAAGAGCCGTGCAACGATCGGTCTGCTCGCCGCCAGCGCCCTCATCCTCGCTGCCTGCGGCAGCGACGACAACAGCTCCGCTGACACGACCGACGCGCCAGCCGAGGCGGCTACGAGCGACTCGTTCGAGGTGTTCGCACTGCTGCCTCAGGGCACCGACCAGCCGTACGGCACCACCTACCTGCCGCCATTCGAGGCGAAGGCCGCCGAACTCGGTTTGAACCTCAACATCGTCAACTCCGGCTACGACGGCGAACAGCAGGCGAGTGACTGCGAAGTAGCGGTTGCAGCCCAGCCGGACCTGATCATCTTGTGGCCCGCAGTCGGCGACCAGGTGCGTCCGTGTCTCGAGGCCGCCGACGCTGCCGGCATCCCGGTGACGGTGACCAACTCGGACCTCATCCCCGAGGACCAGGAACTCTCCCGAGCGTACTCGGGCCCCGACACCTACGGTCAGGGCGTGTCTTCGGCCGAGATGTTCTGCGAATTCGCCGGTGGCGACAGCGTCGGCATCCTCATGATCAACGGCGCACCCGGCAACACCACGGCCATCGACCGTGAGAACGGCTTCGAGGACACCATCAACGAGCAGTGCCCGAACGTCGAGATCCTCCAGCGCGAAACCGGCAACTGGAACAAGGACGACTCACAGCTCGCCGCTTCGGAAATGATCACCGCCGTCGGAGCCGAGAACATCGGTGGCGTCTACGCCGCTGACGACACCATGGTTGCCGGCGTAGTCGATGCGCTCATTGCTCGTGACATCGACCCGGCGTCGCTGATCATCACCTCGATCGGCAACACCTTCCTCGGCAACCCGCTCGTGATCGACGGTCAGGTCGACGGCACCGTGTTCCAGTCGTCCTCGTGGGACGGCGAGAACGCCGCGGCGACCGCCTATGAGGTGCTCACCGGTGACTCCGGCGAGCGCATCGTGAAGTTCATGCCATCTGTCAAGGTCACCGGCGAAAATGCCGCCGACCCGTCGGTTGCGCCCGAGTGGTGAGTCGCCTCACTTGAGCGGCTGAACACCCCCTCAGGCGATCGGGGCCCTGTATGGATGCAACATCCATCCGGGGTCCCGACCGCGTTTTCCGCCGGTCTGATGGAAACTCGTCAGGGACCCTGTTCGATAGTGGCCGGTCTGGTCTTGTCCGGTCCGCTGTGCTGTTCTGTTGATGTCGGAAGTGGAGTAGGTATGGGTGAAGTAGTGCAAGGTCATTCGGTAGGCGCGTCATGCCGCATGTGACCCTGAAAGAAGTTGCCGACCATGTTGGTGTCAACGTGGCCACTGCGTCGCGGGCGCTCAGCCTTGACAAGAATTCGCTGGTGAGCGCAACAACTCGTCGGCGTGTACTCGAAGCCGCTGAAACGCTCGGCTATCGGGGGAACCAGCAAGCCTCAGCGCTGCGGCGCGGGCGTACCGGCATCATCGGCGTAATCGTCGCCGACATCAGCAACCCGTTCATCGGCCCAGTGCTGCGCGGCATTGCCGGCGGGCTCGGCGGTCAAGGGCTGCTGCCAATCATGACGGAAACCCGTGACTCATCCGAGGAGCTCGCACGGATCTGCGACAGGCTCCTCGCACAGCGCGTCGATGGCATTATCTGCGCCGCTGGTCGACAGAGCGATCAAGCCGTGCTCAAACGTCTTGCCAAGGAGATCCCGACTGTGCTCACCGTTCGGCAGTGGCCGAACAGTGGAATCACCACTGTCTCTGCCGACGACGTCCTGGGTGGTCGACTCGCCGCAGAACATCTTCTCGGACTTGGTCATACTCGGGTCGCCCAGCTCGTCGGACCGCAGGACATCGGATCGTTTGCTGGCCGTACTCAAGGGTTCTCCCGCGCAATCACTGATGCCGGGGTGGAGTCCATCATCGTCGACGACGTGATCCGCCTTCCGACCCTCGACGCTGGCCACCTGATGATGGAGACGCTCCTTGAGCGAACAGGCTCGCACCTGCCGACGGCGGTCTTTGCCCAGAACGACTCGATGGCGATCGGAGCCATGCATGTCGCATCCGAACGTGGTCTTCGTTGCCCAGACGACATCTCAATCGTTGGCTACAACAACGTCCCGCTGACGGCCCACCTCACCCCGGCACTCACGACGGTGAAGTTGACCGCGTACGAAATGGGTCGACTTGCCGCACAGTTGGTGGCAACGCTGATCGAAGACCCCGAACAATCCGCCCACACGGTCACACTTGCTCCCGAGCTGATTGTTCGGCAGTCCACAAGAGCTTTATGAGCAATGCTTTAGATTGGGGCTGCGGGCTCTCAACCGGTAACGGTGATGCGCCGCGTGCTGCAGTCTGCTCGACCCAGCTCTGTTGATTGGCTGAGCCTGCGATCGGTGAGTCGCCTCAGGCGTGGCGGGCGCGGAATCCGAACGGAGCGTTCATCGTGCGTCCAGCCGGTAGGCGCTGCTTTTCGAACTCTTCTGGCCAGAGTTCACATTGACGAGTCTCGCAGAAGGATACGAGTCGCTACGACATGACCGGGCCGGACATGATTTGCACGGTTTGCACGGTTTGCCGGCCCTCGCTTCTCAGCGGGCCCGGGCCTCTCGGCGTTCAGGCTCGGACAAAACAAGCGACGTGGTGCCCTGGGGCAGCAAAACCCTGGCAATCGCAGTATCGGCCAATCTCGATGTCCAAGATTATGGCGGTCAGTGTCACAGCTTTTTCCCGCTGGAGATAACGGTCAGCTATCGAAGCAGTCGGCCGCAGCGCGCCCTGCCACCCCGGGGGGAAGGAGGCAGGACGCACGGCCGCATCAGTCGAGACGGGTCAGGCGTCGGCGAGTTCGCTGGCGCCGTCGGTGGCACCGGGCGTATCGCTGTCGACAGCGACGGTGTTGCTGCTGCCGGGTTCGACGTAGCCGTCTTCACGGGACTTGGCCAAAGCGATGGCGAGGACGAGAAGCCCGAAGAGGGGCTTCGCAAGCACGTCACCGAGTGAGTACATGACCTGGCGAGCAACTTCTGCGTTCGCTTGGTTGTCGATCAACGACGGGAGCATGTAAGCAATCGGATAGACGCCCCACGTTGCCAAAATGACGTAGCGGAGGGCGTCGAGCAGCGTCTTGACGCCACCACTTTGGCGTTGGACCGACTTGCCGAGCTCAACAAACAAGACGTACAGGATGTAAAGGAACGGAATCGTCGATGCGATGCCCCAGATGGTCCGGGCCGAGTCATCGGCGGCTGCGATCTCACCGGGATAGCCGAGCGCAATCATCGCAACAGCGGCAATCGTGAGGCGAACCAGCAAGCTGTTCGTCGTCTTCTTTGCGAGCTTCAGAACGATAACGAGTTCAGCAAGCAGCAAGGGGACGGTGAGGAGCCAGTCGACGTATCGATAGCCCTCGTTGAACGGGGTGCCGTCCTGAACGTATTCACCGTTGGTGAACGTGAATGCGTCATTCCAAGATCCAAAGATTCGGACGTAGTGGTAGAGCGCGATGCCGACGACAAGAGTCGACAATGTGATTGCCATGCGGTGCTGCGGGGCAACACGGCTGCGCACCATCAAGAAGTACAGCAGCGCTGCACCCATGCTGGCAATAACGAATGAGAACGAGTTGTAAACCAGGTTGAACTGGGTCTCGCTCAGTGTGAGTTCCATGTGACGCTCCTTAAGGGCGGCGGCCGTCGGATTTAACGGCCAAACCTGTGTAACACACCTAACTGGACTAAATCACACTTAGGTGCAAATTATCGTTGCGGTTCGCCGAGAAAAGCACCCGCGACATCGATCACCGACATGGTCGGCCGCCGCCATCGAGTCATACGACACAAGCCGGCTGGAAGCCACCTGGAGCGCCGAGGCTCGCCGACAGAGACCTTCGGTGGAGCGACGCTGCTCGGGAGCCAGCAATCGCACCACGGGCCAGCCCACGAGACGCGCCTCGAGTCCGATCGCGCTCAAATGGTTTGTTTCTGGAGCACGACGTCCCAATGACCTCGAGGTCGCCTTACTCTCCGGGCATGTTGTGGACGGTCCGTATTTCAGAAGCCAACGATATGCCCAACGTTATTCGTCTTATTGAACGAGCCCGAAGCGTCGACACCGTTCACGTCGAACTGAGCGAAGTTGTTGCTGATCTGAGGTCGCCGACGACCAATGTCGTCGCATGTGTTGGCGACTCGATCGTCGCCGTCCTCGTCGGCCGACCCGAAGGCGATGTCGGTCGCATCGTCGCGATCGCCATCGCCCCGGAGTGGAGAAACAAAGGCATTGGCTCGGCGTTAATTGGACGTGCCGAAGCCGCGTTTCTGAAGGCAGGCTGCCACCGCATTGTGGCACTACTCACCGAGAATCAGGTCGGTGCGGCTGCGCTCATCAATCGAGGTTTCGAGATCACGCCGAACCTGGCGCTGTATGAAAAGGACGAGCCCCTTCGTCCGACAGCGTTCTCTATTCTCGAACGTTGGAATGGCGAGCTGATCGATCAATCTCGATGGGAGTCTTTCTCCGGGCTGACGATGCAGCGTGACATCGTTGAACAGCGGCTGTTGGCGCCGCTCATCGAGGCCGAGTTGGCAAGCCACTTCGGGGTGGTCGCACCATCGGCCATGCTCCTGTTCGGTCCGCCCGGAACTGGTAAGACGTCATTCGCTAAGGCCATTGCGGGGCGACTGGGCTGGCCATTCGTCGAGCTTCTACCCTCGAAGCTCGGAGCACAGGGAGCATCGATGATGGCCGACGAGCTTGGCCGGGCCTTCGACGATCTACTTGCGCTCGAACACGTCGTGGTGTTCATTGATGAAGTCGATGACATTGCCAGCTCCCGGGCTGCGCGACCCGAGACACAGGCCGTGGTGAACGAACTTCTTAAGGCGATGGTACGGGTACGCGAAGCCCCGGGTCGGCTCTTGGTGTGCGCCACAAACTCGATCGCAGCCCTTGACCCCGCCGTCGTGCGACCCGGTCGATTTGACCTGGTGATTCCCATTGGACCACCAGACCCAGAAGCGCGGCTGGCGTTGCTGAACGACATGCTTGGAGCGATTCCAGGTTCGGCAATTGATCCGGAGCAAATGGTGGAGCCCACCAGTGGATTAACTCCAGCCGACATCGCTAGCGCAATTCAACGAGCGGCTGCCGGAGCATTCCGAGCAGTTCGCCAGGGCGACACAGCGGCCACCATCACCGACAGCGATCTCATCGCTGCGCTTGACTCGATCGTGCCCACAATTTCTGAGGCAGGTCGGGCGGACTTTGCTGAAGAAGCTGAACGTTTCAGCCGGCTCTGACCGGCACCGATTCGGGCAACACGGGGCACCCAATGCTTGGCATGGGTGCACGCCAGCTCAAAGGCGGCCTCACCCGCCAGGCCCTCAGACGATCTGTGGTCGAGAGATCGCTTCTCACATATGGCCGGACCCGGCAATGTCGAGCTGGCGAGACAGAAGTCATCGAAACGAACGAGACCGTCGTACGTAGCTTGATCTTGTTCGATTTCTCTACCCCCACCCCCCCCAGGAGTAACCGCATGTCAACATCACTCATCAACACCGCAGTCCAGCCGTTTGCAGCGACCGCATTCCATAACGGCCAGTTCGTCGACGTGACCGACGCCGACATGCGCGACAAGTGGTCGATCGTGTTCTTTTACCCTGCTGACTTCACGTTCGTCTGCCCGACCGAACTTGGTGACCTTGCAGATTATTACGCAGAGTTCCAGGAACTCGGTGTCGAGGTCTACGCAGTGTCGACCGACAAACACTTCACGCATAAGGCCTGGCACGACAGCAGCGAGACGATCAACAAAATCACCTACCCGATGATCGGCGATCCCACCGGCGTCATCACCCGCAACTTCCAGGTCATGATCGAAGAGGACGGCCTCGCAGAGCGCGGCACCTTCGTGATCGACCCCGACGGCAAGATCCAGATCATCGAGATCAACGCCGGCAACATCGGTCGTTCTGCGACCGAACTGCTCCGCAAGGTCAAAGCCGCCCAGTACGTGCGCGCTCACCCGAACGAAGTCTGCCCCGCCAAATGGGAAGAAGGCGAAGCCACTCTCGCACCATCGCTCGACCTTGTCGGCAAAATCTAACCCGATCGGACTGAACACATGATTCTTGACGCCCTCCTCACCGAGTCCCTCCTCTCCCATCTTCCGAAGATCGTTCAACCGATCGAACTCGTTGCTTCGCTCGATAACTCGCCGACCAGCGCGAAGATCACCGAACTCCTCGGTGAGTTGGACGTCTTGTCCGCCGACATCAGCGTGCGCTTCGACGGCTCCGCCGAACGCCGCCCCTCGTTCCGTATCACCCGAGTCACCGACCCTCATGTGTCGGTCACTTTTGGTGGTGTGCCACTTGGACACGAGTTCACCTCGCTCGTTCTGGCGCTTCTCCAAGTTGGCGGCCATCCGTCGACTGCGGATGCCGATCTGCTCGATCAGATCCGCGGGATCCAAGGAACGCATCACTTTGAGACGTTCTTCTCACTGAGTTGCCAAAACTGCCCCGACGTCGTGCAGGCGCTCAACCTGATGAGCATCATCAACCCGAACATCGAACATGTCGCTCTCGACGGCGGAGCGTTCCAAGACGAAGTTGAAGCACGTGAAGTGATGGCCGTGCCAACGGTGTTCCGCAACGGCGAGCAATTCGGCCAGGGCCGTATGACTCTCGAAGAACTCGTCGCGATGATCGATTCCGGAAGTAGCGATCGCGCTGTCGAAAAGATCGACGCCATGGACCCGTTCGACGTCCTGATCGTCGGAGGCGGCCCGGCCGGTTCTTCCGCCGCGGTCTATGCCGCACGCAAGGGACTGCGGACTGCCATTGTGGCCGAGCGCTTCGGTGGGCAACTCCTCGACACGATGGGTATCGAGAACCTCATTTCCACTCCGTACACCGAAGGCCCGAAGCTCGCAGCGGAGCTCGAAGACAACGTCCGGAATCACCAAGTCGAAATCATCACCGCTCAACGCGCCGAGCGTATCGATCCGGCCCTACGGGTCGGCGGCCTCCACACCTTGACGCTGGAGAGCGGCGCTGTACTGCAGACACGGTCGCTGATCATCTCCACTGGAGCACGCTGGCGCCGCATGGGTGTCCCCGGCGAAACCGAGTACGCGAACCGCGGCGTGGCGTATTGCCCGCACTGCGACGGCCCGCTATACAAGGGCAAGCGCACCGCAGTGATTGGCGGCGGGAACTCTGGCGTCGAGGCTGCGATCGACCTTGCCGGCATCGTCAAGCACGTCACGTTGCTCGAGTTTGCTGACGAGCTGCGCGCTGACGAAGTACTGCAAAACAAACTGCGCAGCCTCTCGAACGTCACGATCGTCACCGGCGCCATGACCACCGAGGTACTCGGCGACGACAAGAAGGTCACTGCGCTCACCTATCGGAGTCGTGCTGACGAGACTGACCACCAGGTCGACCTCGACGGAATCTTCGTACAGATTGGCCTCTTGCCGAACACGGAATGGCTTGACGGGACCGTGCAACTCTCCGAGCACAACGAGATCATGATCGATGGCCACGGTGCAACGTCGGTGCCCGGTGTGTTTGCCGCTGGCGACTGCACCACGGTGCCGTTCAAGCAGATCGTCGTGTCGATGGGCGCTGGCTCCACCGCAATGCTTTCCGTTTTTGATCACCTCATTCGGACTCCGGAAGACACCAGCGTCAGCGCCTAAGTTCAATCGCTGGAGTAATTGAAGCGACGAGGTATGCAGCGCCGTACGTCGACATCACCCCTCAACTGTGCTCCTCGTTCGAGTGCCCATGCGACTCCGTCGTGCGGCTCGAACGTGGATCATGGTTGCTGCACCGACGAACTTCTGCACACATCTCGATCATCATTAGCTCGCCTTCGCTGAGATCCTGATCAACCTGTCGACGCAAGCCAAAGCCGCTGCGGGCGGAAAGCAACTCGGCCGGTGCCACGAAGACGTCGTGGCAGATCCTCGGCCCCGTTCTACCTGATGACCTGATCGAACGAGTCGCTGCCATGCAGAGCGCCCTCGATTCAGCGCCCCTGTCAGTGTGATCTGTCAGGACATCCCGGACAGATGTGTCGCGTCATCCCGGACAGCGCGGTGGGGAGATGAGTCTGATCACTGTGGACCCGAAGGTGATAGGCGGCGTTCCGTGCCTGCGGGGCCTTCGCATCCCGGTTGCCACGGTGGTCAACATGGTTGCCAGCGGAATCTCTGTGCAGGAGATCGTCGGCGAGCTTCCGCCGCTGGAAGCGGGCCGACCTGATTCTGAGTCGCCCGGACGACCTCACGCCAGATCTGTCGGAAGGTGGCGTTGTCGTGGTGAGCGACGACCGGGTCCGGATTCGCCGCCTCCCGTTCCTCTCCGTTCCTCCCCGTTCCTCTCCGTTCCTCTCCGTTCCTCTCCGACATCTGACCGCGCATTCTTGAGCACGTTCACCGATTGAAAGTGCCCTTTCCGGACGGGTCGACGACACCCGTCGCAACTGGTGATATGCGCTGACCCAAGGGTCAGATCGACTCGTCTAACGGAGTGTCAAGCTCCGACGTCGAGGCCCTGGTTCTCGATCTTGAGATCCCCGTTGAAGCCCGTGATGCACACCTCTGCCGGGTTGATCCCCTGCACGCAGCGGGCTTCATCACCGGAAGAGCACCCCGTCGAACCCAACGCGCCGAACAAAACTGGAAGGATGAACCATCGCTGCCGGATCATTGGCCGAGTATGACATGACCTCAGTCCAGGCTGGGAAGAATCAGCACCCGAACGGTGAGCGCGTTCGGAGCGGGTCCCGCTGAACGAACGTGCCGACACAGAGCGGTCTGGTGAGGGCCGTTGCGATAGTGATGTGCGCTGGGGACGCCTCGGAACGCTACTCCCAGCAGCTTCCCGGTATGAAGGTGAGCGTTTCCCTCCCAGATGAAGACATCGAGTTCCTCGACGACGCGGCAAACAACGGAATGTCATCACGATCTGCCGCTGTCCACAAGGGGGTCCGTCTTCTCTGCTCGTCCGGACTCGGCGCCGCCTGATGGGGCGCAACGAGATCCGCATGGTCGACCTTGACCCCTCACGCTGAGCAGAAGCAAATAAGTACCGCCCGCGATCGCCGTCGTACCAGTCACCTCGAACACCGCCCACATTTACCCGTTCCAGTTCCTACTCGGCGCCGATTCAACAGTGCTAGCGCTCAACTCGAAAGCTCATGCCGAGCAAATTCGATCGGTCGATGTCGAGCGCATGGTCGCTCCAGGATGTGCCGATATGGGGGTAATCGGGCGCAGGTGTGGAGCGTGCGGCCGGTCGCTGTTCTGATCGATAACCATATGAGTTGCCATATGAGTTGCCATATGAGTTGCCATATGAGTTGCCATATGGGTTGCCATATGGTTCCGGCTCGACGTGAAGTACTCGTTCAACTCGACGACGATCTTGTAGAACAACTCGATGCACTGGCCGCCGGCCGCGGCGCCAACCGATCAGAACTGATTCGTCGCAGAGCCCAAGCTGTACTCGACGCCGAAGGACTCGCAGCGGCCGATCGCCAGCTTCGCTCCGCGAACAAACGCCAGCCCGCCGATCCCCGTCTCGTCCAGTCCGCACGACGACTCGCTGAGCAGACAACTCCTGTGTGGTAGCTCGCAAAGACACCTTCTGGGCCGGCCTTGGTCGGCCTGCAGGTCGCCGACCTGTGTGCGTGTTGACCCGAGATGCCGCCGTCGCTGTCTTGACGTCAGTGACTTGAGCGCCGATCACACGCGCCATTCGTGGGAACCGATCCGAAGTCGAACTCGGTGCAGAACACGGCCTTCCCGAAGCGTGCGTCATCAGTTGCGTCAACGTCATCGCAATCCCGCTCGACGGCCTCGACGACCAGCCCGTTGGCCACCTCGACGAATTCACGCACGGTCGTCTCGACGAGGCACTGCGCTACTCGCTCGACATCGGCTACTAACGCGAACCTGAGCCGTACGATCTGGAACGGGTAACCCCTCGCGGAAAGTGCCCTGAGCGAGCGAGCTTGGGCTTTGTTTGGGGTGCCGCGTGCATGCGGTCTTCGTTCGGTTGACGTAGCCATCAAAGTCGGTCAGGAAATCGGTGATCGTCTCGCCCGAGCACGCGCTGGCCCTCGATCACGACATCGGTGGACAAAGTGTTCAGAACAACGTCTCAACCAGGTGCACCTCTTTGTGTGCCAATCAGATCTCGAAGAGCGTCGAGAAAACAGGAATCAGCATCACGGAAGCATCAACTGAGATGTGAGTGGAGTCTTTCCATATCCATGTCCCATCCCGCCGAGTAGCGCACACGCCGTCCGGGCAAAGTTCGCCAGCCACGTCGAGCGTTGTCGCCCCAGCACGAGCTGCTGCTACGAGTTCGGCCTGGACTGCCCGTTGACGAAACTCATCCGCCTCATCGAGAGTCAGGCTCGGGGTACACCGGCCAGAATTGGCGATCAGGCCAAGCGCAGAACATTCGCGTGAATCGAAATTCGGGATGATCGGAACAACATGTACGACAACAACTTCGATACCTACGTCTGTGAGGCGTTTGAGGGTCCGCGTGAGGCCCTCCGTCCAGAGCCGAGCCTTTTCCTCCGGAGTCTGGGCCACGTCGCCAGTGGCCGGGTCCTCAAACGACCATCTGTCACCGTCGATGTACTGAGAAGAACTCGATGCGATCACCACTGCGTCCGGACGAGTCCGAGCTAGTTCTAGGGTCGAGTTTTCGACAAATGACCGACAAGTTTCATCCCGCTCGCCTCGTTTGATCGTTATCAGGTCAACAAACGGGCAATCATTCTTTGTGGCCATCGTTGATGTGATGCCATTCTCACTGGCTGCGCCAACGAATGCCTCCGTGAAATGCCCGGCATTCGAGTCGCCAATCAGAACCGCTGTCCGAGAAGCGCCTCTGATGAGCCAGGTGCAATCCGGGTTGTCGCGCTCTCCAATGCCCCCCCCGGATTGGCATCCGTTTTGTATGTCTGCGTGGTTGGGGCCGTTCGCAGACCCATCGACGACATGATGCGCTCTGTTCAGCGCCACGGCTGCTCCGATGGGCAACATGATGCACGTCGATGCGAGTAACAGGGTTCGTCCCGTCGTGCCCGGCGAGAACCGAATTGGCTGTTCAACAAAACGATAGGACAGCCAAGCTGGAAGAATCGAAAGGGCCGCTCCGATAACGAGCGCCTGGGATGCACCCGGCCAAAGCGCAGCAGCGAACACGATGAACGGCCAGTGCCATAGATACCAACTGTAGGAAAGATCACCCAGAAGCTGTGCGGGCCGCACCGCAAGACCCCTACTCACGAGATTGGTTGGCCGGCCCTCACCCGCAGCCAGAATGCAGAGCGTTCCAACGACAGGGACGAGTGCCGCTGTCCCTGGAAACGGCGTGAGTTCATCGAATCTGAGAGCTGTATAACCGATCAGGACCACACCCCCGATGGAGAGCGTCCATTCAGACCTACGAGCCAGGTTTGAGAGTCGAGGTGACGCCATAACGAGGAGCCCTCCAACGGCAAACTCCCAGGCCCGGGTGAACGACGAGTAGAAGGCGACTTCCCCAGAGAGGTCGTTCACGGCATCAACGCCCAAGAAGCTGGATCGGCCCGTCGTCAACATCCAAGACAGTCCGAACGACACAAACGAGACGAGGGCCAACACGATGGCCACTGCCGCCCGGTTGCCGAGTCGAGTGACTCGTCGCCCAAGAATCCACGCACCGAAAAGAGCCGCCGGAAACACGAAGTAGAACTGCTCTTCCACTGACAATGACCAGGTGTGCAACAAGGCATTGAGGTTCGCGTCGATGTCGAAGTACCCGCCCTCGCCGCCGAATCGCATCAGATAGGTGTTTGCGTTGAACAGTGCCGCTGCAGCCCCCGTCCTGGCCGTGATCTGCTGACCACCGATCGGCGCGAGCAGACTGCTTGCCAACATCACGACGGTCAGCATCAGGCCGAGCGCGGGCAGCAGGCGTCGGATGCGGCGCAAGTAGAAGCGTCCCAGACTGACCCGGTCAGTCCGTCCCAACTCAGCGGTCAACGCTCTCGTGATGACGTAGCCCGAAATCACGAAGAAGACATCGACGCCCACAAACCCGCCAGAGAACCCGAGATCTGCATGATAAACGACCACAAGTAGCACGGCGACAGCGCGAAGGCCCTGGATATCTCCACGCCTACCCCCAGCGCCTACTGCCTGGCTATTCGTTTGTTGCCCCGCCATATCAATTCGGACTCTACTTGGCGACGCCTTGCCACAACTGATCCCGACACATCTCAACGGCAACTTCAGTGGCGCGCAGCGACGCTTTGATGCACTTGACC
>TARA_R110002110_G_scaffold375138_1_pt1 | contig 29209 bp, 27 predicted proteins | sample TARA_R110002110 | Tara Oceans TARA_R110002110 (sample SAMEA4397330) | marine metagenome | biome: Polar Biome; feature: [SRF] surface water layer (ENVO:00010504); material: water (ENVO:00002006), including particulate matter (ENVO:01000060) such as... | depth 5 m
ATCCGCTTTTAACCAAGATTACAAAGGATTTTCAGGATGCACAGGATTGGTTATAAAGTTAATCCTGAGATTCTTGTAAATCAATTAAAATCCTGGTTAAGCAAGTTAGGAAGTCTAATAAAACTCAGATTATTACCAATCAGGATAATTTTGAAATAATATCGTCAAGAGTAAGCTGGGCTTCTTCACTTTCTTTCATATTCCGAAGAGTAAATTTACCTTCTTCCAGTTCGTTATCGCCCACAATCAAAGCATAGGAAGCATTTTCGCGATTCGCATCTTTCATTTGGGCTCGCATTGATCTGTCCAGATAATCCATGGTGGAAGAAATACCTTTTTCTCTAAGCTTGGGTAACGTCTGTAGTGCCCATTTTCGAGCCTCTTCACCTAAGCTTACAATAAATACATCTACTTTTTTGGGAGTTGCGAGTGAAATATCAAGTTCTTCACAGGCAATAAAAAGACGCTCCATCCCGGCAGCAAATCCAACAGCTGGAGTTGGTTTACCTCCAATTTCTTCCACCAGAAGATCATAACGTCCACCACCGGCTAGTGCATCTTGTGAACCGAGATCGGGGCTGGTTAATTCAAAAGCCGTTCTGGTATAATAATCCATGCCTCTCACCAATAGTGGATCAAGCGTATATTCGATTTCCAAAGAAGAGAGCATCTCGCAAACCTGATCGAAATGGGCTTTAGATTCTTCATTCAGATAATCGCTAATAATCGGAGCATTCTTTATGAACTCTTGGTCTTCAGGTTCTTTAGAATCCAGAATACGCATCGGATTTTTCTCTAATCTATTCTGAGATAATTCACTTAGTTTATCAAAGTTTGGCCGAAGGTAATTTTTGAGAACAGCTTTATAAGTTTCTCTGCTTTCAGGATCACCAACCGAATTTAATTTCAAGTTGAAGTTTTTAATCCCGATTCTTTGATAAATACGTATCATGAAGGCGATACATTCAACATCGGCTACAGGATTGTCGCTACCAATGATCTCCACTCCAAACTGGTGGAATTGACGTTGACGACCCTTCTGTGGTCTTTCAGCGCGGAACATCGGTCCGATATAATACAGCTTCTGTGAACCACCTCGTTGATCCAGATGATTTTCAACATAAGATCGAACCACAGGAGCAGTGAGTTCAGGTCGCAGTACGTAGTTGCTGTCTCCTTTTGTAAAAGCAAAGATCTCTTTGGTAACAATGTCAGTAAGTTGACCAATTCCACGTTTAATCAATTCCGTTTGTTCCATAATCGGAGTACGAATTTCTTCAAAATTAAACTTTGCTGCTTCTTCGTGGATGATATTTTCCAGTGCTCTCCATTGCTCAACTTCACCAGGAAGGATATCAACCATTCCAAGGTGTGTGGTATATTTTGCTTTAGCCATTTAGTTAGTTCGCTTAAAATTCGGTTTAAGATAAGGGTAGAGAAGGAGAGTTTCTTAGTTTCCTATTCATTAAAAGTGGTTTTCATTTTTTAAATCATTGAGAATTAAAATGCTTAGTTTACCATGAATTAATTGAAAGTTGAATTCAAACTTATTCTTCAATAAATGAAAATAATCAGTGTAGTTGGTGCTAGACCAAATTTCATGAAAGTTGCACCATTAAGTAAGGCTTTTGCAGCTTATACAGAAGTTGATCATAAAATAGTTCATACTGGTCAGCATTATGATTATTCAATGAATAAATTATTCTTTGAACAGTTAGGTATTCCAGAACCATTTGTACACTTAAATGTGGGGAGTTCGTCTCATGCCACTCAAACTGCTCAGATTATGATTCAGTTTGAAGAAATACTAATTGAAGAAAGACCGACTGCAGTATTGGTTGTTGGAGACGTAAATTCAACGTTGGCATGTTCGCTAGTTGCTTCAAAAATGCAAATTCCTGTAGTTCATGTCGAAGCAGGACTTCGAAGTAGAGACAGATCTATGCCAGAAGAATTGAATAGGATAGCTACAGATCATCTTTCTGATCTATTATTTGTGTCTGAAGAAAGCGGAATTGAGAACCTTAAGAAGGAGGGTATACCCGATGAAAAAGTATTTTTTGTTGGTAATGTTATGATTGATTCTTTGGTAAGTAATATGGAAAAGTCGAACGCTTTAAATCTGGATAGCATCAGTTCTGGAATTAAAAGTAAAAATTACGGACTTGTTACATTACACAGACCTTCAAATGTTGATAATAAAGAGAGACTTCTGCGTATTGTTGAGCTATTAAGATCTGTTGCTAAAGACCATAATCTTGTATTTCCAATGCATCCCAGAACCAAAAATAATTTAGTTAAAATGGATTTGTCTCAGGAAGTATCTGCTATTGATAAATTGACAATCCTTGAGCCGCAAGGTTATTTTGAGTTTCTAAAATTGATGAATGAATCCAATTTCTTAATTACGGATTCTGGAGGAATTCAAGAAGAAACTTCTTATCTGAATATTCCATGTATAACAATTCGTGACAATACAGAAAGGCCTATAACCTGTAGCATTGGTACAAATTCCCTTATTCCTTTTGATAAAATTGATACTGTTGAAAAAGTATTATCATTCAAATTGAAAGAAAAAAATTCTAGAAATCCTGAAATTCCGTTATGGGACGGGAAGGCGTCAGAGAGAATTGTGAAAGAGATAGTAAATTTTTTTAATTAAAAAGACGCTTGAAATTCGATTTCCATCGCAAAGGATTCCTCCAATCTAGCCAAATAATTCTAATTTGTTTGAGTTCAGCTTCTTCATAAAAATTGAAGAAATAAAGTATTACAGGAAAAAGAATGAGAGCAGATGTTTTAACAAATAATCTGATAATCAAAGAAAGGTTACTGGTTAGGAGTGAAAGATACACCAGTATTCCACCGATAATGAACATGAGCAGGATTTTCTTCCATTCATAAGGAATAGGATAATTGGTATGTGAAAAATACCAGAGGCCAAAAAAGAATAGTGCTTGTGATAATAAACTTGCTAATGCAGCTCCCTCAGCCCCTAAGTATGGAATGAGTAGTATGTTTAAAACTAAGTTGAGTCCTGAAACTACTCCTGTAACTAAACTTATGCGCGAAGTTTTTTTGGTAATGTGAAGCCCGGTGACGGCGACATCTTTTAAAGCAACAAAATATAAACTGAAGGCAAGTAATGGAATTACTGAGAATGAAGACCAATAAAATGTGCTACTGGTAAATATTTTTAGAGCTTCTTTACTAAATAATGAAACTCCAATGATGCAAAACATCATAGCAAAGCCATAGTAAGTCATTGTCTTAGTGTAAAAACGAGAGCTGTCTTTATCATTAATTTTTCTGAAAATAAGAGGCGTTAAAGCCATACTTACTGACCCAATTACAAAAACTTTTAATATTGACGATACTTTATATCCCAAGGAATATAATCCTACTTCCTCCAGTCCAGACATTGAGTTTAGTACAAATCGATCCAGTACATTGATACTAGCGGCTGATATACCTGCAATCATCATTGAGAATCCGTATCCCATCATTTCTTTAAATACTGGGATGTGGATTCTAAAGGTTGAATTTTTAAACAGGTAAGGAATAAGAATAAGAATATAAGATATAAAACCTGCTATTTGACCATTGTAAATAGCAGTAAGCCCTTCATTTTTCCATAGCAAATAATATAAGGTGGTAACTAGCGTGACTACCAACTTTAAAATATTACTGGACGTGAAGAAAGAAGCACGGTCCTGAAGTCTCATTAAGGTTGCCGGGATTTGGCTCAAAGCTTGAAAACCGGTTGATAGAAAAGCCAACATTAAGACAGAACTATATTTTTGAGAGCTAAAAAAGACCGATGTAATCGAATTTTTCCAAAATAGAACGGCACTCAAAACAACAAGAATTATAAAAGTACAAGTTAGTAATACAGTAAAGAAAGTTGCTTTTTGTTCTTTCTCCTCTTGTTCATAGTACCACCTGAACATAGAGTTATAAAGGCCCATACCCATTACAAAAACGGCGATCTGATTTATGGCTTCCAATACACCTAAAGCTCCATAATCTTCGGTAGTTAAATATGTAGGATCGGTTAAGAAAGGGATAAGAATGAATCCCACAAGTTTTATGGAAATATTGCCTATTCCATAAATTGCTGAGTTTTTAACCGTTTCTTTTACGTATTTAAGCAATGATCTTTTATTATAAGATGATTTTCTTTTGTTCCGAATATAACATATATCTAGACAGAGCACGAAGCATCCAGGCTTGAGCCCAGCGCATATATTTAACTTCAGATCTGTAAATTCTTCCGGTAAACCTGCTTTTCATCATGGCATAATAAAAATCATGATTTTTTGAATCATAGAGATTATTTAATGTCCAAGTTAGAACTTTAGTAGCCATAGGAAAATTTTTCTCGTTGTATTGAGCTAAAAAGGTTAAACAATTTATGGCTTCGGCTGCAGAGTGTATATCAATTCTGTGAATTTTGTCAGGCTTCAGCTTGGGGATTCCTTCGGAAGTAAACAATTCGTTTAAATAGAAAGTGATACCAGAATTTAGTGCGATTAATACGTCCTCTCTTTTTGTATAATGATGAATACTCCCAAGCATTCTAAGAACAAATCCTGTATGGTAATTATCAATAAAGTTTTGAGGTAGTTCTGGTGGGCCATTATAATCAAAAGAGCCATCTTCTCTTTGCTCAGTAATAGTATAATTAACTGCTTTGTTACCGAGCGCAACCCATTCTGTATTGTTTACCTCTAACCCTACCTTTATTAAGAAATCAGCTACGAATAAATTTAAATTATGAACGTGATTTTGATAATGAGGGATATATGAGAAACAGATTTTATCTGTAGCGATCTCGTTTATAGGTAAGTGGCTTAAAAATTCACAAATTCTAACACAGGTTGATAAACTATCTTTGTCATTATTGGCCTTGAATTTAGTCCAGTAATATTCTCCAACTGCGGTAGTAACAATTCCGTTAGGTGTGTTTGCAGGAATAAGTTGTTGAGACTCCCAGTCGAAGGGATAACCCCAACCAATGCCGCCTAATGATTCTGATTTATAGTTGTTTAGTAATTCATCAATTCTGCTTTGGGCTTCACTAAGTAATTCTTGATCATAATTATTCAAAACTGAAAACTCAGTAATTCCCGTGCCAACTAATCCTAATGCTTTAGAATTGTGTTCGGGTTGGATATTAAATATAGACCGAGCTTTTGATGGGAAATGATAAGTAAGTTCCAATATTACCTCCCGAACAATCTCATTTATTTTATTCTTTTTCCCCCATTTGATGAGCTTCATGAAAAAAGGATGTGCTTTCAAATCATAAGGGTCATAGCCTTTATAATTTGATGCGTTAAGTAGTGAAAGGAGATTAAAAAATAATATTCGGGTTTCAGTATATTTCATGATGGTTTTTGCAAGTAAAAACAAGCGGAAAAACCCTCAGACCTTTCATCTAATTTCCGTGCTAAGGATTTATAATCTTGAATATCTGACTTACTAAAAGGTGATTTCTCAGGATTTTCGAAATAAGAATTGGAGGCTTTTCTCGATATGCCCAATTTGTATTGCTCACTTCCAATTAATTGGTATTCACTTGATTCAAATACAATTTCGGTTAGCTTAAATTTTGATCGTTGGGCTAATATTTCCATGCTTTTTTGAGAATGTAAATAGTAATGTCTTGGAGGTTCTAATCCTATCCAGTAATCGCCGTAAGTATCCCACATATACTTTGAAAATACAGGAATTCTGATTAACACGAACTTACCTGGTTTAAGAATATTATAAAGTTGCTTAAGAACATCGTATTGAAAAGGCATGTGTTCAAAAGCGTGATTCAACATGATGAAATCATATTCTTTAGTAATATCTTTCAGATCTTTTTTAAGAACAGTTACTCCATTTTCATAATTAAAATCATTATTTATAAATATATCTGTTCCAGTTAAATCTCTAAACCCTTTATTATGTAACCAATGCAGACGATGACCGGCTCCTGTTCCAACATCTAAAATGGAATCATCTATAGTTAGATTTGCTCTTCTTAATCGATCTGTGAAACCAGCACCCATTGCTTTATTCAAAATCCAGCCAATAGGATTTAGTTTTTGTCCTAAAGTATGTTGCGTTTTCCATTTAGTAACAATATCAACCAACATATTTTCTACCTTAATTTCTGGCTTATTATATGCGTTATATTCTGGTGGATAATAATCAGCAATATTTTCAGGGTATTCCAGAATTTGTAAGCACCCACAATTAGAACACTTTAAATAGGAGAACTTATGATAAAAGCCAAAATGACGCTCTGTAAGTCTGTGAGTTGTATTGCTATTTTCATTTCCGCAAATGCGACAAGTTTTATTTTTTGTTTTCATTCTTCATTAGTTTTAATAACTCTTTGCATGAAGCAAGGCAATTTCTATAATAAAATCTTCTCTTTTTAACTCCTTTACCATAAACATAGTTAGTTGCAGAATCCTCTTTATGATAAACTTTACTAGATGGGAAATAAACAGTCCTAAGATTATCACGTTTGGCAATAAAATTTAAAATAGACTCTTCCAACTGCATAGTTTTAATAGGATATAATCCTTCATACTGCTCAATGTAATTACTAGCAAAAACTAGGAAACTGCCATGTAATTTTACCTCCCATTGTTCAGTTTCATGGTCTAAATCTGTATTGTAAGATGGAAGTTTTGATATTGGGAATATCTTCTTTTTCCAGGAAACTAAGGAAAGATCAATTTTGAGATAGCTTAACCATAGAAGCCACCTAAAATTTGATATAAACTTTTTAACATTCGAAATGCTATCGTATAACTCATCTCTGGGATTTTGGTCAAGTTGGTCTACGTTAGAGATGATTTTTGGGCCAAGGATATCAAACGGAGTCTCTCTATATTTGTCAATTATATCATCTATGATATTATCATCAGGTAAGACGATATCGTTATTCGATAGTACAATAAAGGACGCTTTGAGTTCATACTTTGCATGTTGGAAGCCTAAATTATTTCCACGAGAAAAGCCTAAATTTTTTCCAGTCTTTAAAAGAGTAATCTGAGGGTCAGTGTGATATCTTTCAGCTAATTTTTTTTGACTGACCTCATCTTCATCATTATTGACAATTATGATGTGTTTATTTGAATAGTTTGTAGCTAACATTGAGTCTACACACTCGATCGTATCCCACCATGTTTTATAGTGAAGAACTACAAGAGCAAAAAGAGGTTTCATTGAGCCCCCAAAAAAGAAATTTTTGTTGTATTGATTAAAGATGCAAGAGAAATAGGCCATTCTCCTCCATTTTTAATCGAATGTGAAAAAGCTTCGATAATAGCCTTATGTCCTTTATCGCCTGAACCTTTATTTATAGCTAGATCAACCCCATATCCAGCAAGTATTTTATAATCATCTAGTACAATGCTTTTTTGATCATAGAAGAGTTCAAGTCGTTCTTTTGATAGACCAGCATTTCCTTGTCCGGTATAAATAAGTGAACAAACCGACCCATCATTGTATGTGATGGTAATTACTTTGTTATCAGCACTTGATACCCCTTTTTTTGTTGGAGCAATTGAATCTATGCTGATACTTTTGGGCTTGTCATTAACTAAGAAACTGAATACATCTATAAAGTGGCAGGCTTCACCTATTATTCTACCTCCATCTTTGTGAGTCCAATGATCAGAGGGACGGAATCCAGCATTAACACGATAAGTAATCATAAGAGGGTTTATTCTGTTTTCTACCGCCTTTTTTATTTCCTGAATGAAGGGACTGAATCTTCTATTGAATCCAACAGTTAAAATAGGTTTTGGGGTTTCTATGGAATCATATAGTTGTACAATTTTATCGAGTTCTTTCTTATTAATACACAGAGGTTTCTCAACAAATACATGCTTACCAGCCTCTAGGCATTTTATTACAATATCAGCATGGGTAGAATGGCGTGTAGTAACAAAAACAGCATCAATATCATGGTTTGCAAGTAGGTCGTCAACAGAAGCTTCTATATTTTTAACCCCAAATTTTTGGGCAATATTATGAGCTTTGAACGGCGTTTGATTTACCAATGCTTCAATACAGAAATCTTTATTTAAATCTCTAAGAATAGGTAAGGTCATATTAGTTGCAAAACTACCTGTACCTACTACTGCGACTTTTAGAGCTTCATTGTTTTTTCGAGGTACTGTTTTGATTACTTGTTCTGGGCTATCAATAATTTCAGATGATTCTCTTTCTTCATACTTAAAATATGAAAGCAAAGGAGCGTTAGCTTCCTTTAGCGTTTCAAAGGCTTGTTCAGCATCTGATAAAGGATATTCTTTCTGAGACAGGAGGTTTAAGTTTATAGATCCATTCGCTAATGCTTTTAAGTATGCTTGCATATTTCTGTTTTCAGTCCAGCGAACATAACCATAAGGATAATCTATACCGTCTTTCTCGTAGTTATCATCATATCGACCAGGGCCATATGAGGTTGAAATAAAAAAATCTAATTCTTTCTCATAAATATCTTTACGGTTTATTTTCATCCCCGTAACACCAACTAAAACAACGGCTCCTTTTTTACGACAAATCTGGAATGCTTGAGATAGAGGAACTTCAGAATTTGTAGAAGCTGTGATGATAGTGGCATCTACGCCATGACCATCAGACCAAGCAATAGAATCTGATATCAAAGAATCTTTTGTTCCAGAAATAGTAATATCAGCTCCACATTCTCTAGCGAGCTGCAGTCTTTTTTCATCGATGTCTATTGCGAGAACATTCATTCCATTAGCCTTTAGCAACTGAATCGTTAAAAGCCCCAATAGTCCTGTTCCCAAAACGGCCACATTTGACCCAAAGGAAAGATTTGCTCGTCTAATTCCTTGTAGTGCTATTCCTCCAATAGCCACAGTAGAAGCTGCTTTTACTTCCAAACCTGTAGGAATAGCAATCACTAAATTAGTTGGTACAATGGCAATCTCTGCATGTGAAGCTACAAGACCTCCGGCAGCAGCAACTAGATCACCAATTTTAAAACTGGTGACGTTTTCTCCGGTTTCAATAACACGCCCAGCAAGTGAATATCCAGATGGAAGAGCTTGTTGAAGCTCTGTTTGAACGGATTCCCAATAAGATTTTAGCCCCATTCTTGAAATTTTCTCAAAAGCACGATTAATTATTTGAGGCTTTTCCGCAACTCTCTTCAATAGGCTTTTACCAGTTGAAGAAATATTACTCAATTCCGTACCAGCTGAGATGCAGCTGTATAATACTTGTATTTTTACTGCACCGTCTTTCACTGGTGGATCTGGAAGATCAGTCTCAAAAACAAGGCCTTTTTTAACTAATATTTGTTTCATCTTTTTGTGTTGTAAATATCTATAAGCACTTTTTCGTCAATGCTCCAATTATACTTATCTCTAACATATCGTGCACCTTCTGTTTTCAAAGAAATACCATTTTCCCACTTCTTATAAATATCTAAAATCTGATTTTTGATACTATCACTATCATCTAAGTCATAAATATATCCAGAATTAGTTTCTTCAATAATTCGCTGAATCGGAGCGCAGTTTGTAGCAAGTATAGGTTTTTCTGTAGCCATATATTGAAATAGCTTATGAGGGATCGTAGTATCTGTATGTTCAGATTTCTTATGTGGAATTAATAGCACATGAGCCTTTTTCATTAATTCGGTCATTTCTTTAAGACTTTTCCATCCCCAAAAACTGACACTGCCAGTTAGATTAAGCTTTTGGCTTAATTCCTTAAGTTGCTTTAAATAACTTCCATCCCCAACAATAGAAAAATGAATATTACAATCTTTGAGTGATTCCATCGCCTCAATCACAAATTGAAGGCCTCGATGTTCTGTTATTCCACCTCCATAAAATAAGGTAAGCGCATCTGATGTGGATGAACTATCTCCAAATATAAGCTTGAGGTCTTCTAACGTAGGTGTATTAGATACAATATGAACCTTGTTCATGTCAACACTCATTTTAAGCAATCTATCCCTACTCTCCTCAATAACAACAATAACATCGTCAGCTTTTAAAAGCATTTCATGTTCATACTTTCTCCACTGAGAATCAGAGGAAAGTAGGCTGCCAAGTGGGGTATTAATGTGTGTGGAAATTTCTAGTAAAGCAGGCCAATTCTCGTGAAGATCCAATATAAATTTTGCCCCAAACTTGATTTTGCACTCTAAACCAATCTTTGCTAAGGGGAGATCATGAATATGAATGGCATCAAAATCATGTTCTTTAAAAAGTCCGAAAATGAACGTTCTCCAAAAATTGAAATAGAAAGGGAATTTAAGGCATCCAACACTTGTCTTGTGTCTAAACTTCGAGATAGGTTTTCTATATATAGTAGCTCCATTCCATTGCTCTATGAGAGGTGCTTCTTTCTGATCAAAGCAGGCTATGTTTACTTCATGACCCTCGGATAACAGAGAAAGTATTTCATGTTCAACTCTAATATCAGGAGGGAAATTATGGTCGAGTACTGCAAGTATTTTCATAGTTATGATTCAATGATTAAAAGCAGTCAATTAATTTTCTTCGTCATTGATAACCTTGTTTTGATGATTCTTTAATTTTTTGAAGCTTCTAATATCAATTGCAGGAACTCCTAGTACAGTTTGGTTTTGAGTAACGCTTTTGGTTACCACACTTCCAAGGCCTAAAACCGCACGGTCTCCAACAGTAATACCATTTATAACACTTACTGATGGTGCTACCCAGCAGTTATCACCAATTTTAACACTGCCGGCAATCATACTACAGGCAATCACTAGTGAATTTTTACCAATTTCGACATTATGTGCGATGTGAACAAGGTTGTCAATTTTTGCTCCGGTTTTTATGATGGTGTCACTTAAAGAGCCGCGATCAATACAAGTATTGCTTCCAATATGTACCTTGTCTTCAATAATTACTTTGCCAAAGTGAGGTATTACTTCGTAAGAGTCTGATTCGTTATCTTTTATATATCCAAAACCCGTCCCACCAATAATGGACCCTGACTTAATTATGACGTCATTACCAACAACAGTATTTTCCTTAATAACAGCATTGGCTTCGATAGTGCAACGCTGGCCTAATGTAACATTACGCTCGATTACAGCATTAGCTCCAACGTTTATTTGCTTAGGAAGGGTAACACTTTCATCAATTATAGCTGAGGGATGAACGATAGGGATAAATTTCTTCTCTATAAAAAACTGTCTAATGCAGCTATTTAAAAGTTTTTTTGGATTATTAGTTACTATAAAAGCAGTTTTCGAATTCGAATAATCATCTTTTAGCAACTGAAAGCAAGATGTTTCAATGATCAATACTCCAGCCTGACTATTTTTCACCTTTTCATTAAGTGAATCCTTAAATTTCGAACCAATAAAACTTATTTGATCTCTACTAGCATCTATAATATTTCTAGGCGTATTGATTTTCTGATCTCCGTTTGATTCGTTTTTATGAATAACGGTGTTTTTATCAGCGCAAAATTCTAAGAGTTTAGAAACAGTAGTCATTGTAGAAGGGTTATTTTTCAATCCACCGAATTAATTCAAAAGATTCAGCAAATTCTTTTTTAATCTGGGTTCCACGAAGTCGAGCAAGTGAGTCGAGAAAAGATATATTACTATAAGGACGATGAAGTTGACTTTTGTACAGTTCTAAAGCGCTAGTCTTTTTCTTTAATAAAGCTTTCGTTAATGGAATGTATACATAGGACTGGAACCCAAAATTATTCCAAGGCATTTCATAGCCTAAAATGCTAGTGTATTTGAAGGCTCTAACACCTTCTTTGTGGATGGTCTCATGATCTTGATGGATATCACTTGAACTAGGAAGGAAGACTACATCAGGGCTTAGACTACGATTTAAAGAAACCATTGCTTCCAAAATTTCTTGCCTAAAAGCAGGGAATTCCCGCACTTCAAAATCCAGAGTATGAATATTTTGTTTTGGAACTCCTAAATAATTTAATGATTCATACATTTCCTTCTCAATTGCACCCACTTCAAAACCTTGAGGAGTAGATTTCTCGCACATGCTGAAAACCATCACATGCACCTCTTTTCCCATTTCAAGTAGTTTAACCAACGTGCCACCTAATCCGAATTCAGCATCGTCGGGATGAGGGGCAAGTATTAGTGCTTTTTCTATGGCCTGAAACATATTAGTTCTGCTCTAGCATTTTTAAAAGTTCAACAGTTGTATTGTAACGACTATAAGCTTCAATTTTTGAAGCAGTATTTTCTATGGGTTTTCCTGACTCCCATCGAGAGTAGATAGTATCAATAAATGTTGTGATTTTCTCAATATCATCAGGATTAAATATATTGGCATATTTTAGATCAGAAAGAAGATTTGCAGCATCGCCTTCAGTATCTCCAACTGATAAAATAGCATTACCTGTCGCAATGTATTCCATCATTTTTCCTGAGATTAAAATTTTTGATTGTTCCATATCTGCCAAAAGATTTATCAATAGATGTGAACTCTTCATTAAATTAAGCGCATTTCCGTGTTCAATTCGCCCGGTAAAAGTAAAAGTAATATGATTGAGTTTATGATTAGAAATAAATTGCTCTTTTATAGTTTCATCAACATCCCCAATAAACTGCATATGGAATTTTACACCAGGATTTTTTTGACAAAAAAGTATCAATCCCTTAATCAAAGAATTAAAAGGCTGATAAGCACTCAAAATGCCAACATATGATATTGTAAATATTTTAGGTGTATCTCTTTTTGCTAAATTCATGGCTTCATCATCATAACCATTATAAATAAAACTGAATTTCGAAGCTTTTTCCGGAAGTTTATCAATTAACAACTGCATTAAAGAAGGACCAATTGTTAATACTTTGTCGGCAGTTTTAAGAACACTCAACTCATAAGAAGCATCTTTTATCTGTGATTTTTTTGATCTTTTTAAATCTTTGTTATAAAACAATTCAGTCCAGGGATCACGTAAATCTGCCAACCACTTTATATTGAATTCCCTTTTTAACCGTTGTCCGATTAGATGAGTTGAGTGAGGAGGACCTGTGGTAATAATCCAATCATAATCAACTTTATCAAGAAGCAACTTCGCTTTTTTATAAGCAAAGTTATTCCAGCCAACTCGAGCATCGGGTACAAAGATATTAGCTCTTATATAACGAGTTATTTTTCCAAAAAAGCCCTTCTTATCAGCACCTACACTACCTTGTGGGATTCCTTTGTTTGAGCTACCGGTAGTTAAAAAAGAATAAAGCTTTAGAAGCTCAAAGGTTTTTGTATGATGAACTTCAATATCAGATACTTTGTCTAAAAAACTTTTATCAAAAGTTCGATAAGATGCAGAGTTTGGATGTACAGTAACTACAACCGGTTCTACATTTAATTGGGCTAAATATTTTGCAAAGTACATCCAACGCTGAACACCAGAGCCACCACTAGGCGGCCAGTAATAAGTAATAATTAAGACTTTTATTTTAGGCTTCAATGCTGGTTTTTCTTCTGTAAAATGTGAAACCAAATGCCAAGGCTAATAATCCTTGTATTGCTAAAGATATCCATCCTAGAGTAACTCCTAACGAATAAGATTTAGGTTTGAATTCCAATTCTAAAGTATGTTCACCTGCAGTGATTTCAAATCCTCGCAAAACATAGTTTGTTTTATAAATTGGAATCTCATTTCCATTTAATTTTGCAATCCAACCAGCAGGATAATAAATCTCACTAAGCACTAAAAACCCAGGTTTTGTTCGGTTTATAGTTAAAGAGATTTCAGGACCAGTGTAATTTGTAACCTCAACAGAAGATAGTGAGTCTGCTGAAGTAGTAATCTGCTCAGAAGTTTCAACTACTGCAACTTTTGAGTAATCAACATTTGGCCTATCAACAAAGTTATACGCTTCCTGAGCAGAATTTGCAACTACTAACGAGTCTACAAAAAATGCTTTCGGAAGTAATTTTTCATTTTTATAAACAGCCCCAGCATTTCCGGAAAATACTTGTTGTAAACCGGGGATATTGAGACCGGGCTGATAGGAAATATATTTGATATTTAACGCTCCCAAAAGTGACGTATTCAAACCACCGTTTCCTTTATAGAGAGGTCCACTATTTCTTTGAAGATCTGCAACGATACTTAACTTTGCTCCTGTATATCCACCAATGGTAGGATAGAAATAGGAAGGTGTAGCATCCTGAAACGCACTAACTAGCAAAGGAAACACTCGATATTTGTATTCTCCATTTTCAGAAGAGATATTATCAATTATATATTGATCAACATCACTTTTTTGAGCTTCCAGATATCTTTCGGAGCTCACGTTGGCATTTACAATTACTCTTTCAGGTATGTAACGCTTGCCTACACTGGTCATATCAAATCCTGCAATAAGCACAAATCCAATGGAAGTTAAACTGAGAGAAATTTTTTGCTTGTATGCAAACCAAATTAAGGTTCCGGCTATAACTAAAAATAAACCGAGTCTGTAAATATCTTTATTAGCGCCTTCTTGTCTTTTTGGAATAAAATTTTGTTGAACATAGTTCAGTGCTTGTTGTCGAACTTGAGGATTATTGGGACTTACCTGATTTTGTTGAGCTATTTGTTGAGCAATATTGTCAACTTCGCCCGGACGGGAGTAATCCATCGTTTTAACCTGAATCAAAAGAAACGCAAAAACCAATACTGTTGCACCCAAAGGTATCTGTACGTCTTTAAGCTTCGCTGATTTTGATTTTACAAAATCCAACAACCACTCTAAACCAAAAGTAGCTACAACGGTATAGCAAAATACTGTAAGTACTAACCATGTTTCAGGAGCTCGGAATTTATTGAAGAAGGGTATGTAATCGAATGCAAGGTCATTTATAAAAGCGAAGTTTTCTCCCCAAGCAAAAACCATTGCTAACGTACCTGTTCCGAAGAATACAAACATTGTTCTGCTTTTCTGCTTAAATAATGCGATAAGAAGGAAAGGAAGAACAAGTGCCCCTAAATAATGAGGTCCTGAGGTGAATGATTTTGGTCCGAAATAATTCGGTGAAGCACCACCAAAAATGTCTGGCACAAAAAGGGTAAGAGTTTCTTTTATTCCTTGAGACCAAGCAAAGGCATATCCTGTTGATAAACCGGTTGAACCATCTAGAGCAGATCCGCCACGGATACTAAATTCTGAGTATTCTTGAAGGGTTAAAAAACTTTGAGCATGCCCAAGAATACCAATAATTCCACCAAGAAAAAGTAATCCGGTTACAGTAGCGAACTGTTTAAAATCCTTTTCTTTGATTTGTTTCCAGGAGTCAGAGATCCATAGAAAACCTAAGATAAACATAAAATAGTAGGTGATTTGAGGATGTCCGGCTCTAACTTCAAGAGCCATAGCTACTGAAAAAAGGAGTAATCCAGCTAATTTCTTAGGCGAACGTGTAAGTTTCCAGTAGCCACACAATACCCATGGAGCAAAAGCTAAAGCGGCAAATTTAGAAGTATGTCCGGCTCCAATAATGATTGGAAAGTAAGTAGTTAAGGAATAAAGTAAACTTCCAAATACAGCGGTTAATGGTCGAAATCCCATCAAAATTAATAAGAAATACATTCCTGATAACATAACCCAATAAGGAAATGCAGGATAGATCTTATTAAAAAAGCCGGATAAGCGGTCGATGTTTGGGATTTCATTTCTTACAGAAACCACATAAGCAGGCATACCCATGTACATATTCTCAGCCCACAAAGGTTCTTTATCAAACTCTTCCCGATATTCAATAATGGATTCAGCTCCAGCTCTCCACTGAGTGATATCATGTCTCTGAAATTCTTTTCCGCCAATGGTTGTAGCGGTGAATAGAATGAAAGGAACCAAAAAAAGAACAGCTAGTGCTATTAAGTGCTGTTTCACTTCCGAAAGGTTATAGAAAAATCCTTCTGTATTGTTTTGATTTTTAGAATTGCTCATAAATTATTCAATTACTTTTGGTACGCGGAAGTAGTCAGAATCTGCATCTGGGGCATTTTTAAGTGCGTCTTCGTGCGATAGAGGTTCTTTTGCTTCGTCTTTTCTAAAACGGCTATCTAAGTCAATAACATGCTCAAGTGGCTTTACATTTGAGGTATCCACTTCGTTTAAAAGTTCCATATACTCTAAAATACTACTCATATCTTTGGCATACGATTTAGCTTCTTCTTCAGTAACTTGAAGTCTGGCCAAGTTGGCAATGTATTGTACGTCTTTTTCTGATACCGACATTATGTGAATATATTTTTTAAATGAAGCTGAATTTAAGAAAGATTAAGTGAAAGGTTAATTATATATTCAAAAAAGAAGTATTACTTAGAAATTATTGAAATTATATCCATTTTAGTTCACCCAATTCATACAGAATGATTAAAAAGAAAATTACTATCAAAAATTCATCAGGCTTACATGCTCGTCCATCGGCCGCTTTGGTAAAGACCGCAAGCAAGTTTAGTTCTGATTTTTTCATGCATATGTATGGGTATAAAGTTAATGGTAAAAGTATTTTAGGGGTTATGACACTTGCCGCTGAATGCGGAGCAGAAGTTGAGCTGGAGTTTGATGGAGATGATGAAAAAGAAGCAATGAAAACCATTACAGAGCTGATTGATAATAAATTTGGCTTTGCAGATGATTGAAAAAGAGAGCAAAATCCATAAAATTATAGAAGGAATATCGGCGAATAACGGTATTGCAATTGGCAATGTGGTTTGTGTTAACAATAAAAAAAGGAAAGTGCTTCCCAAGTCTATTTCTAAATCGGAAGTAGAGGTACATGTAGGATATTTTACAAAAGGGAGAGAAACTCTTGTAGAGGAGTTATCTCAAATGCTGAACTATTTAGATGCTAATTCTTCTGAGATTATTGAAACTCAGAAGCAAATTATACTTGATCCCGAAATTGAGAAAAGAGTTCATGCCATAATAAAAGATGAACTTCTATCTTGTGATTTTGCTATCTACCGAACCTTTTGCGACTTTATTGAGCGGCTCAAAGAAAGCGGTTCAGAGCTATTCCGACAACGTATTGTAGATCTGGAAAATCTAAGAGATCGTTTTATTGATGTTGTTTGCAATGATGAAAAGAGTCTCCGTATTAAAAAAGGGACGATTTTAGTTACCAAAGAGTTAAGTCCTACAGAATTAGTATCGCTCCATGAAAATGGACTGAGTGGACTTGTGATGGAAAAAGGCGGAGTGACTTCTCATGCAGCTTTAATAGCGCAATCGCTGGAAATTCCCTGCATTGTAAGTTCTAAAAACGCCACTTCTAAAGCTTTTAACGGCAAAGCAATTTTAGACGGACGCAAAGGTTTGTTGATTCTTGATCCAGATAAAAATACTCTGGATGAGTATAAAGATAAGCTCAAAAAACTAAAGAGATCACAAAAAAGACTTCTTAAAAATATCTCTGAACCTTCGGTTACAAAATCAGGCACAGCATTTTCGTTGTCGGCAAATATTGAGTTTGAGTCTGAATTGAAATCACTTAAGAAGTACAACGCCAAAAATATTGGCTTAGTTAGAACAGAAGGGCTTTTATTCAGTAGTAAAACAAATTTTGAGGAACAAACCAGGTTTTATGAATCTGTTCTGGCCGGGGTTGAAGGGACAGTTACTTTTAGATTATTCGATGTAGGCGGAGATAAACTGAATGCTAAACTTCCGGAGGAGCCGAACCCTTTTTTAGGCTGGCGGGGAATTAGAATGCTGCTTGATGAAAGGGAGTTATTGGATACCCAGTTAAAAGCTTTACTCACTTGTGCAGGAAAAAATACAGGGAGAGTAAAAATTCTCGTACCAATGATTTCAGTGGAAGAAGAAATTTTAACGTTGAGATCGATCATCGATTCTTTGCAAAAGCTTTTGAAATCCGAAGGAATTGGCATAGATGAAAATATTCAAGTAGGAGCCATGATTGAAGTGCCAAGTGCAGCACTGAATGCTGAGAAACTAGCCAAACATTTAGACTTTATGAGCATCGGAACTAATGATCTTACGCAGTACACTCTTGCTGTTGATAGAGGAAATGAAAAGATTTGCTCACTTTACCAACAACAACACCCTTCAATATGGAGCTTAATAAAAACCACACAAGAAGCGGCACAAAAAACGAATACGGAATTAGCAGTTTGTGGTGAATTGGCAGGAGATGTACTAGGAGCTTGTGGTTTGATAGGCCTTGGTATTACTAGTTTAAGTATGATGTCAGGATCAATCCCAAAGATAAAAGAAGAACTTATAAGTCATGATGATTCCGAATTTGAAAAGCTTGCAGAAACATTTTTGGACGCATCAAATACAAAACAAGTAAAAGAAGCATTTGAAGAATGGCGATTTCATTAATTAAATATTGATTATCCTTGTTACCAAGAGTAGAAGCGTAATAATTTGATACCTATTTATTTTGTTTGATAAAAATCTTTTCCGGCAACAACTCGCTACAACTTGGTTGGGGCAAGAATTTATGCTTCTTAAAGAAGTTGATTCCACAAATATCTATGCAAAAAAATTAGAAAAGCCGATTCCGGGAACGGTTGCGTTAGCAGAAGTACAGACGGCCGGAAAAGGTCAGCACAACAAAGCGTGGGTTACTGAATCAGGTAAAAATTTAACGTTCAGTATCATTTTTACGCCATCAAAAGCTGACCGGATTACTCTTCTGACGTTGGCGTGTGCATCAGCAATTGAAGATGTAGTTTGTAAGTATTACGATAATTGCAGCATTAATCTGAAGTGGCCGAATGATGTGATTTGTGATGGGAAAAAGATAGCAGGCTTACTTACAGAAGTAATTTACAGTGGAAATAAAGTAGATAGAGTAATAGTGGGAATTGGTTTGAATGTAAACCAGGATGAGTTCGAGGGAGAGCTTAAAGAAATTGCGACAGCTATTAAATCATTCACCGGAAAAGAAGAATCGAGAGAACAACTACTCTGTGATTTGCTGGTTCGTATTGAATACAATTATCAAAGATGGATAAATAACAGTATTGAATTGGTGAGAGAAATAAATCCTAAATTACAAGGATACGGAGATTGGGTTACACTTGAAGTAGAAGGAAAACCGCTTTCAGAAAAAAAGAAGTTTTTAGGAATGAATGAATTAGGAGCACTTCAAGTGTTGAATAAGGAACTAGGAGTGGATACCTTCTCCTATGAGCAAATCAGAGTACTCGTTAATTGAAAAAAAGGTATCAGAAAAAATAGCCAGTAATTTTTCTGTCCAACCAAAATTTGTCCTGGGAGTGAGTGGTGGAGCTGACTCCATGGCGTTACTTTTTCTCTTCAAGCAGTTACAAATTGATGTTTTAGTAGTTCATATAAACTATGGATTGAGAGGAGAGGAGTCTGATAAAGATCAGGAATTAGTTGAAGGAATGGCTTTTGAGTGGGGATTTGAATGTTGTTCTGTAAAAGTGAATTCCAGAGAAGCGAACGAACAAAATTTTCAAAACTGGGCTAGAAAAGAACGCTACCGAATTTTTTTGGAATTAGCCAAAGAAATAAATGCTGATGGTATTGCGGTTGCTCATCATAAGGGTGACCAGATTGAAACGATTATTCAGAAACTGTTTCGGGGAAGCAGTCCGGAGACTTGGACAGGAATGAGCGAATGGGACGGTAGATTATTTCGTCCTTTGCTAGATCTCACTAAGGAAAAGTTGCTGGAATACTGTAAAGAAAAAGCAATTCCATTTCGGACAGATGAAAGCAATCTGGAATCTAAGTATGCAAGAAATTTTCTACGAAATGAACTCTCAATGGAATTAGAAAATCATTTCCCCGGCTGGAAAGAAAATGTATTGAGGTTGCAAGAATTTGGAAGATTGAATGAACTCGCTCTTCAAGAGCTCTCATTAATTCATTTTGATGAATTCAGATTTAATATCGTTGAACTTAGAAAAGCAGATGAATTACTTGCTCGGGCATTGCTTAAGAGATTTATAGAGCAGCATATCGCATCCATTTCAAAAGGCACCATTGAACAGGCGTATAATTTGATAGACTCACAGACAGGGGTAGAATTGGCATTATCGGATTCTCTCAGTTTGGTAAAAGACAGAGAATATTTGATCCTAAAAAAAGCAACCAACGTTTTTGAACCGAAGAAGATATCTAAAGAAATGGTTCTTAAAGGTTTTTATTCAAAAAAGCTGAAACTATCAATTGATGAAAATCCCTGTTCAAAGATATATTTAGATATAGATTGTTTAAAGTTCCCATTGATTCTGCGAAGGTGGAGCACCGGAGATAAAATTCAACCTCTTGGGATGAAAGGATCTCAAAAAGTGTCTGATCATTTAACCAACAGAAAAGTATCAGCAGTTAATAAGGAAAAATCTTTGGTATTAACCGATACAGATGGTACTATTTACGCTATTATTTTTGAAGAAAAACAAACTCTATCAGGGACTATTTCGGAGATTTGTAAAGCAACCGATTTAACAAAACAGTATCTTTTGATAACTATAATAAAGCAGGCATGAGTTTTTATTTACCCGAAACCGTTGATTGTAACGGAGACACATTTAAAGTATTTATCACCAAAGAAGAGATTGAAGCCAGAGTCTCGTTTTTGGGAAAGAGGTTAGATAAAGATTTTGAAGGCAAGCAACCCATTTTTATTGGAATATTAAACGGTGCATTTATCTTTTTAGCTGATATTATGCGAAGCGTTTCTATTCCATGTGAGGTCGATTTTATGAAACTATCGAGCTATGGAGATGAGAAAGTATCTTCCGGTGAAGTAACGGAGCTTAAAGAAATTGATGCTAAAGTTAAAGGTCGGCACATCGTTCTTGTTGAAGATATAATTGATACAGGTCTTTCTATGAAGTACATTGTAGATCGTATGAATAGTTATGAGCCAGCTTCTGTTTCTGTTGTGACTTTGCTCCACAAAAAGGAAGCAACCAAATATGATGTGCAAATAGATTATGTTGGATTTGAGATTCCTACAAAATTTGTTTTAGGCTATGGATTAGATTTTGCGCAAGAAGGAAGAAACCTTGCACAAATTTATGCATTAGATTCCGAAAATTAATCTATAATCAGCCGTTGATTACGCCATTGAACTAACGTATATTTGTTGCCCTTTCCATAGGGATGCCTATGGCAGTAAGGAGAGGTGGCTGAGTGGCTGAAAGCGCTCCCCTGCTAAGGGAGTTTATATGGAAACATGTAACGAGGGTTCGAATCCCTCCCTCTCCGCAAGCCAATGTAAAGTAAGGCTTCCAACTAAGTTGGAAGCCTTTTTTGTATATGAAATACTACGCGTACATACTAAATGTGAGAGCCACGGTGCGTACTATTATGGGAGCACGGTTGAAAGCTCATAACAAAGGCAAAGTTCGTTACACAAAAGGGAGAAGACCTTGGATGTTTCATTACAAAGAAGAATTTGCTACAAGATCTGAAGCATATCGCAGAGAACAATTCTTCAAATCCATTGATGGGTATAATTACTTAAAAGAAAAAGGAATTATTTAAAGTTTATATGGAAACATGTAACGAGGGTTCTGCCGAAGGCATCCCGATGGGAGAATCCCTCCCTCTCCGCAAGCCAATGTAAAGTAAGGTTCTCGATTTATTTCGAGAGCCTTTTTCAATTTTGTCAATATGTTTGACCTCTCTTCTGTCTTTTTAATTCCCATAGTTATTTTCCTAGCTCGTATAATGGATGTAAGCCTCGGTACACTTCGTATTGTGATGGTTTCTCGTGGATTCAAATACAAAGCAGCATTTTTAGGGTTTTTTGAAGTGCTGATTTGGGCTTTTGTTGTGGCAGAATTACTTAAAAATCTTGATAACTGGATTAATTACATAGCATATGCTGGAGGTTTTTCGGCAGGCACTTTTGTAGGAATGTACATTGAAAGTAAAGTAAAAGTGGGAACAATAATTGTACGGATTATTACTCAAAACAAGCGAGAAGAACTTGTAGAAAGCTTGAAAGAAGCTGGTTTTACCATAACCAGTATTGATGCAGAGGGAGGATTTGGACCGGTGAACGTTATTTTTACTGTGCTCAAAAGAAGACGATGGAACGAAGTAGTTTCCATTATTGAAAAGAATGACCCTACTGCTTTTTACTCATCCGAGGATGTAAAATTTGCTAACTCTTCATTAGATCTAAATACCTTAAATGATAGTCGGGGTGCAACAAACAGACTTCTAGGTTTACGAAAAGGAATTTAACGGCTAATTTTTAAGCCCACCAATAGAGAACTGGAAAAGCTCAAAAATTAGTTTTTTACATACTTTTTAGGTTATATGCATTAACCAAAAAAACTAACTTTGAGGTACATGATATGTTTGAAGAGATAAAAGAAGTTTTGGTGCAATCCTACGAAACTTTTTTCAATGAACTGGCATCGTTTTTACCCAATCTTATTGGGGCCTTGCTGATTCTAATTATAGGATGGATCATTGCAAAACTGGTTAAAACCGCAGCCGTGAGATTGCTAAAATTGATTCGGCTTGACGTGGTTACTGAAAAAGCCAAAATCGATCAATTTTTGAAAGATGGAGGAAGTGAGAAATCAGCTATAGATATTTTAGGAGGTATAACTTATTGGTTAATTATGCTGATTGTGATTCTTGCCGGTTTAAATACGCTGGGTCTGGGAGTTGCTTCAGAATTATTTAACCAGATTATACTTTACATCCCTAATGTTATAGTTGCAGTACTGGCACTGATATTTGGTGTTTTCTTAGCAGGGTTTATTGCTCAGGTCGTTACTAGTTATCTCAGTAATGTAGGAATTGAAAATGCTGCAGTTGTAGGAGCCATAGCAAAGTATGCCATCATATTTTTTGTGGTTTCACTTTCACTTTCACTTTCTCAACTCAATATTGGTGATGAATTAGTATCAAATGCATTTTTATTGCTATTCGGATCTGTTTGTCTAGCTTTAGGTTTGGCGTTCGGTTTAGGTGGAAAAGAATGGGCTGCAAAAATGATTGATAAAGTGAGTAAGGATTAATTCACATCTAAATACTTTTAAAAAAGCCTTTCTAAAACAGAAAGGTTTTTTAATGCAAAGCTTTTTCTCTTAGTCTTTTATAAATAGGTAAGCATTGTACCAGTAGGTTATCCAGCTTTTTAGGAAATGAATCGGTCTTAGGTTTGTACACTATAAACCCGGTAGATTTATGAATATTTCCATACCAATATTTAGCCCAAACACCGTCTTCAGGTCTCGCACCTTTTTTCCAACTCAACATGCTCTTTTCAAAAGGAATAGAAATTTCTTGGCAAAGCTTTTTCAGAATGCGCTCAGGGTTTTTTAGGAAAATCGTTGCGTCAAGTACAATTGGTTTGATGTTCTTTTTTTCAAAATATTGTAAGAGTTCTAAGTGGTCTTCATAACCCACGTCTTTCATTGAAGGGTTTTCTATCACTTTATCAAAAGAGGGCAGCATTTCTACAGGGTCACGGGTCAATATAACATTCACAACATCCTTCATAAAATCCCTGTTAAGATCAAGCAGATGGTGCGTCATATTTTTGAAAAAGACTATCGGTTTTTCGTGAGAATCCATCATCATTTCAATTACTTTTTCACCATTACATTCCATGGAAGATATAATTTCATCGGAACCGGGATGGTAATCCACAGCATCAGTACTACTGAGATAAAAACCATACAAAGGTTCATCAAAAACCTGAGTATCTGCTCTTTGAGCAAATGAATACATCAAAGCTGTGGAAATATTTCTTGGACCAGACCATAAACAAATTCTGATTATACCGTCTCTGCTTTTCATATTTTATTTTGATTTACTTCTTCTTCAATAAGTTTGTTATAAAGCTCTGATAGTTTCTTAGTAGTAGAGCCGTAAGTTCCTTTTCCAATAATTCTTCCATCTATTTTAGTTACCGGTGTTAATCCACCAAAAGTGCCGGTTACAAAAGCTTCATCAGCTCCATAAACATCAAAAAGCGAAAAATTCTTTTGATGGCAGATTATACCAAATTTGGCACACGCTTCAATTACTTTTCCACGGGTAATGCCATTCATACAATACTGCCCGGTTGATGTCCATATTTCTTCATTTTTAACGATAAAAAAATTGGTGGCGTTACAGGTTGATACAAAGCCATGTACATCAAGCATCAAAGCTTCATCTGCGCCGGCTTCAATAGCCTGTACCAAAGCCTGAACTTCGTGGAGTTTACTATGACAATTTAACCTTGGATCCAAATAATCAGGTGAGCCTCGACGAATTGTACTTGTAAAAAGTGTAATACCTGTTTGTTTAGTTTCTACTGAAGCTTGTTTGTGTTCCGCAATAATGACCACATTTGGGCCTGAAATTGTAAGTCTTGGATCTTGAGATGGCGTTTTCTTAATGCCGCGGGTTATCATAACACGAACATGAACGTGATCTTTCATCGAATTAGCATCAAGGACTTTCCTCACATCAGAAACCAATTCTTCTTTTGAAAAAGGAAGAGTCATTCCAACGGTGGCAGCAGCTTGCCACATTCGGTCTAAATGTGCATCCAAAAAAACTAACACGCCTTTGTGCAAACGAAAAGCCTCCCAAATTCCATCGCCTACCAAATATCCACTATCAAAAACAGAGATTTTGGCATCCTTTCGGTGAAAAAATTCTCCGTTTATGGAGATTTTAATGTGTGCATTTCGTTCGTCTTCAATTGCATTGTGTGTTCCGTGTACCATAGTTTTTCAGATATTTAGTTAGAGCTGTAAATGTAATTCGAATTTTAGAGAGGTGAATATTTTTTTCATTCCTTTCAGTTTGCCATTTTAGCTTAAATTATATTTAATGGCGTATTTACTACCATTTGTAATCTCGGCTTTTTTTCAAGCTCAGGCTTTAGATCTGAATTATTACAGCACACAAGATGGATTATCCAGTAATATTGTATATGACATATTTCAGGATGATCGGGATTTTATTTGGGGGGCTGCTGAAAATGGATTAAATAGGTTTGATGCTTATGAATTTAAAGCCTATTTCCATTCTTCTTCAAATAGGAATAGCCTTTCCAGTAATGTAGTCCGAAGCGTATTTCAGGATAAGGAAGCCAATTTATGGGTGAGTAACGCAAGCGGTTTAAATAAGTACAACCCAAAGAATGGCTAGATTCTAAGCAAGATATACAAAAATAGTTATAGACAGTTCAGGAGTATTTTGGTTTCAAAAAGGAGAACTGTTCAGTTTTGATCCGATTACTGAACAATTCACTAGGCATAGTACACCCAATCTTATAGCTTATGTAGCTGCGATTGATGAGCCGATAATGACAAGCATGAACGGAGAATATTTTCAATTTCAAATTTCAGCAAGTAAATTTTTACCTTGCGGAATTAACAGAAGCATTGATATTCAAATAGTATATGCTCAAAAAAAAAGATATCATTTGGGGAAATTTTGATTTTATTTCAACGCTGAATTTTATAGTCAGAAAAATTCCGACACTTCCTAAGAAAGTAAATACAAAAGAATTTCTTAAAACCTGAGGCGCTTAATACTTGATAAAATCATAGCAATCGATATAAAAACTGTATTTCAAATCCAGGTAGAGTCATTCCGCAGCCTGTCCGCCGTACAAACCTGCGTGCCGAAAAACACTTCTGCTTACAGGCCTCCCATAGAGAGAATCCGGATCTTTTTTAAAGAGAAATAATGACGGTAAAACACTCCTTTTGAACTATCATATATCTGCCAAGGGCTTCACTTTGTGGGAACTTACGTTAAAAGATTCTAAAGGGTGTTATTGGTTTGGGAATGAATGCGACTTGTTTTTGAAATCTTTAGATGGAGAAGCGAAAAGAATAAAACTGGTTCAAAGTATTTCGGCACGTTCATCTGCCCCAATCTTCCAGCCGTTAAGTGCTCAAGCCGGATAATCTCAAAATATAATTGATATACAGTTATATATCAGTTTATAAATTTAATCACCAAAAAAGAGAAGAGAATCATCCGATTTGATGTTTGTTGTGGTATTCTGAAATATTTAAGAAATAATAGTAGGAATTATTTTTAGAAGTACAGAAAAAAGCTCTATATTTGCAAGCTCAACATTTGATGGCAATAACCAAACAATTTGAACTGTGCCAACTATACAACAACTTATTCGAAAAGGTAGAAAAAGCAAGACTCGAAAGACAACTGCTCCTGCAATGCAGGGATGTCCACAAAAACGTGGTGTTTGTACTCGTGTTTATACTACTACCCCAAAAAAGCCGAACTCAGCTCTACGTAAAGTAGCTCGTGTTCGATTAACAAACGGAATTGAAGTATCAGCATATATTCCAGGTGAGGGTCACAACTTACAGGAACATAGCATTGTGCTGATTCGTGGCGGACGCGTGAAGGATTTGCCAGGTGTACGTTACCATATTATTCGTGGTACACTTGATACTGCAGGTGTTGACGGAAGAACTCAAAGCCGTAGTTTGTACGGAACTAAACGCCCTAGAGGGTAAAACTAGAATTTTAGATTGACCGACGATGCGTAGAAAGACAGCAGAAAAACGAGATGTACAGCCGGATCCAATTTTTGAGGATAAGCTAATTACACGTTTTGTAAACAATTTGATGAGAGATGGCAAAAAGAATGTTGCCCGTAAAATTGTATATCAAGCGTTTGAAATTATTGAAGAGAAAACCGGAGAAACCGGTATCGACATTTTTAAATCAGCTATGCAGAATGCAACTCCGGTTGTAGAAGTTAAATCTCGCAGAGTTGGTGGAGCTACTTATCAGGTTCCAATGGAAGTTCGTCAGGAACGTGGTGTTGCATTAGGTATGAGATGGTTGATTCGTGCGTCACGCTCTCGCAACGATAAGTCAATGTCACTGAGATTGTCACGTGAGTTGATGGATGCTTCAAACAATGAAGGTGGAGCTGTTCGTAAGAAAGATGAAGTTCACCGTATGGCAGAAGCCAACAAAGCATTCGCTCATTTTAGATTTTAAAAGTATTTCAAGATTATCATGTCAGAAGTAAAAGAAAAAAACTCCCAAGTAATTGACCAGATGCGCAGAACGCGTAACATTGGTATTATGGCACATATTGACGCCGGAAAAACCACCGTTACTGAGCGTATCCTGTTTTATACAGGTCGTAGCCACCGTATTGGTGAAGTGCACGATGGTGCGGCTACTATGGATTGGATGGAGCAAGAGCAAGAGCGTGGCATTACTATTACTTCTGCTGCTACTCATTGTATTTGGAAAGATCACAGAATTAATATTATTGACACTCCGGGGCACGTTGACTTTACTGTAGAAGTAGAGCGTTCATTACGTGTACTTGATGGAGCGGTATTCGTTCTTTGTTCTGTTGGTGCTGTTCAGCCTCAGTCAGAAACTGTATGGCGTCAGGCTAACAAGTACAAAGTACCTTGTATGGCATTTGTGAATAAAATGGATCGTACCGGTGCAGACTTTTACAATGTTGTTTCTCAGCTTGATGAAAAACTAAACGCAAACCCAATTCCTATTCAGATTCCAATTGGTTCTGAAGAAAATTTCAAAGGTGTTGTTGATTTGATCAACATGAAAGGGATTGTTTGGGATGATGAGTCTTTGGGTGCGAAGTATGACGAAATTGACATTCCTGAAGATCTTAAAACAAAAGCTGCTGAGTATAGAGTTCAGTTGATCGAAGCAATTGCTGATCATGATGAGAGCTTGATGGAAAAGTATGTGATGGAAGAAGAAATCTCTGAAGATGAAATTCTTGCAGCAATCAGAAAAGCTACTATCGCTAAAGATATTACTCCTGTAATGTGTGGAACCGCACTGAAGAATAAAGGTGTGCAAGTGATGCTCGATAGAGTCATTTCATTTATGCCATCTCCTTTAGATGTTCATGCGGTAAAAGGTATTAAACCTCACACCGAAGAAGTAGTTACCAGAGAAGCTGATGTAGATGCACCATTTTCAGCGCTTGCTTTCAAAATTATGACTGATCCTTACGTTGGTAAATTAACCTTCGCAAGAGTGTATTCAGGAAGATTAGAAAAAGGTTCATACGTATTGAACTCTTCTACCGGGAATAAAGAAAGAGTGGGCCGTTTACTTGAAATGCACGCTAACGCTAAAAAAGACGTTGATTTTGCTCAGGCTGGCGATATTGTCGCTGTTGTAGGTGTTAAAGAAGTGCATACAGGTGATACACTTTGCGATCTTGATGATCCGGTTATTCTCGAGCAAATTATATTCCCGGAGCCTGTTATCAAGTTAGCTGTTGAGCCTAAAACAAAAGCTGACAGCGAAAAACTTTCTACAGGTCTGCAAAAACTTGCAGAAGAAGATCCTACTTTTCAGGTTAGAACTGATGACGAAACAGGGCAAACTACTATTGCCGGAATGGGTGAGTTACACCTTGAGATTATTGTTGATCGATTGAAGCGTGAATTTAAAGTGGAAGCAAATGTAGGCGCACCTCAGGTGTCTTATAGAGAAACAATCTCTAAGGCTATTGAGCACCGTGAGCTATACAAAAAACAATCAGGTGGTCGTGGTAAATTTGCTGATATTCAGTTTGAAATTGCACCGATCGATCATTTTGCTGATTACGATGGTAAAAAAGACCGTGTATCGGAAGAAGATGGATTTATGTTCATCAATGAAATTGTAGGTGGTAATATTCCCAGAGAATTTATCCCTTCTGTACAAAAAGGATTTAAAGCAGCATTGCAAAATGGTATTCAAGCCAACTATGCTGTACAAAACGTCGGTGTTAGACTATTTGATGGTTCTTATCACGATGTGGATTCTGACCAATTGAGTTTTGAGCTTGCTGCTAAGCTTGGATTTAGAAATTCAGCTAGAAAAGCAAAGCCACAACTACTTGAGCCGGTTATGAAAGTTGAAGTAACTACTCCTGAAGAATATATGGGTGATGTGATAGGAGACTTAAATAGTCGCCGTGGTATCATTCAAAGTATGGATACAAACAAAGATGGCGGTTCAGTTGTGAAGGCAAATGTACCTCTTTCAGAAATGTTTGGATATTCTACTGATGTAAGATCCCTGACTCAGGGTCGCGCAGTGTACTCCATGGAGTTTGAAGAATACACAGCAGTTCCTGAAAAGATTGCTCAGGAAATTATCGAAAGTCAATCATAAAGAATTTAATTTAAACAAGAATAAAGTTATGGCAAAAGAGACCTTTCAACGCACCAAGCCACATGTAAATGTGGG
>TARA_R110002110_G_scaffold121431_1_pt1 | contig 29206 bp, 24 predicted proteins | sample TARA_R110002110 | Tara Oceans TARA_R110002110 (sample SAMEA4397330) | marine metagenome | biome: Polar Biome; feature: [SRF] surface water layer (ENVO:00010504); material: water (ENVO:00002006), including particulate matter (ENVO:01000060) such as... | depth 5 m
AATGGTGGCTATGGGTGGACTTGAACCACCGACTTCAGCATTATGAATGCTGCGCTCTAACCAGCTGAGCTACATAGCCAAATTATATCTCCTAGTATCAATCGGCTTAGTGTCGATTGGTACCAGAGCGAAGCATTGTCGCGATTTTGGGCGCTTTTGTCAATGCTTCACTCTTAAGTTTTTGACTTTTAAACGTTAAATCTAAAATGGATTACATCACCGTCTTGCACGATGTAATCTTTGCCCTCTAAGCGCCATTTACCAGCCGTTTTTGCGCCTTGCTCACCCTTGTGGGCAATAAAATCATCGAAGCCAGTAACTTCTGCACGTATGAAACCTTTCATGAAGTCTGTATGGATAACGCCTGCTGCTTCAGGCGCTGTTGCGCCGACTTTCACTGTCCAAGCACGGACTTCTTGAACACCCGCTGTAAAGTAAGTCTGAAGGTGTAAGAGGGCATATCCACTGCGTATAACACGGTTTAAGCCAGGCTCGTCTTGCCCTAGCTCTTCTAAGAAGTCTTTGCGCTCTGCTTCATCTAGTTCTACCATTTCAGCTTCAATGGCACAGCTGATAGGGACAACAACACTATTTTCTTTGGCAGCATAGTCATTCACCGCATCTAAAAAAGGATTATTTTCAAAACCATCTTCGTTGACGTTGGCAACATACATAGTGGGTTTAGAGGTCAGTAGGTGTAGTGTTAGAATATCGGAGTCTATTTCTTGTTCGAAACTTCTGGCGGGTGCGCCTGTATTTAAGTGTTCTTCTAATGCGCTTAGATATTCAACTTGTATCTTGAGTGTCTTATCACCACTTTTGCTCATTTTTTTTGCTTTGGTGAGCGCTTTCGTCACCATATCTAAGTCGGCGAGCAAGAGTTCGGTATTAATGGTCTCTATGTCGTTAATGGGATCGATTTTACCGCTAACGTGCGTAATATCTTCATTTTCAAAACAACGTACCACATGGGCAATGGCTTCAGTTTCTCTGATATTCGCTAAGAACTGATTACCTAAACCTTCCCCTTTAGAGGCGCCTTTCACTAAACCCGCAATATCCACAAATTGCATTGTGGTGGGAATAATTTTTTTAGGGTTCACGATCTCGGCGAGTTGCTCTAATCGTGGATCCGGCATGTTAACCACACCAACATTAGGTTCGATTGTACAAAAAGGATAGTTTGAAGCCTCGATACCCGCTTTGGTTAAGGCATTAAATAATGTAGATTTTCCAACGTTGGGTAATCCAACGATACCACAGCGAAATCCCATAGTGTGCTCCGAATTAAATTTATTGGTTGGCAGTGTGAAGTTTATTCATGGCCGATTGTATTTGACCTGATAAAATATCAGGCAGTACTTGTAAGGCACGGTCCATGCTGTCTATTATTAATTGTCTGTCGTCAGACTTAGGCTTATGCAACACATAATTATGTACATCATCTCTATGGCCTGGGTGGCCAATTCCAATACGCAAACGATAAAATTGTTTGCTTTGGCAGCGACTAATAATGTCTCTTAAGCCATTATGTCCACCGTGACCGCCATCTAGTTTTAGACGCGCTATGCCGGGTGGTAAATCTAATTCATCATGCACAACGAGAATAGACTTGGGCTCTATTTTATAAAATTGTGCGATTTTAGCAACAGATTGGCCACTAAGATTCATATAAGTTGTGGGTTGCAGTACCCTGATGAGTTGATTTTTATAGTTGAATTGCGCGATGCGCCCAAGGAATTTAGGCTGTACAGTCAAGCTCGTATGTTGCGTTTCGCAGAGTTTATCTGTAAACCAAAATCCAACATTATGTCTTGTGTCAAGATATTGTTGGTCTGGATTGCCCAGACCAACAATTAAAGAAATATCTTGGCTCAAATTTTACCTCGAGTCTATATTAGCCTTTGCTAGCACTATCTTTATCTGCGGATTCAGATGCAGAATCTGTTTCTGCGTCTGCTGTTGCAGAATCAGTATCAGGACCACGTTTAGGTCTGTGGATGCTTGCAATGGGTAAATCATTTTCAGGATGATGCACTAAAGCCATGATCTCTACGCCTTTAGGAGCAACAACTTCTGATAAATGAATAATTTGATCCATTTCAGCATTGGTTAAGTCTACTTCAAGGAACTCAGGCAGATCTTTTGCCATGCATCGTACTTCTAACTCAACCATATGATGAGATACCATGCCGCCTGCTTTGACACCAGGACAAGTATCTTCGCCAATGAAGTGAACAGGTACATGCATCGTCAGCGATTTTTTCGCGCTAACACGTAAAAAATCCATGTGCAGAATGCGTGCTTTGTAAGGATGACGTTGTAGATCTTTTAATACAACTTTATGCTTTTTGCTACCTTCATTCAAAGTTAAGATATGCGAATAGAAAGCTTCGTTTTCTAATGATTTGATCACAAAGCGATGCTCAATCATCACATTATGAGGCTTTTCATCGTTACCATAAATAATAGCAGGTACCTTATCTTCTGTACGGCGTAGGCGGCGGCTCGCACCTTTCCCCAACACCGTACGGGGTTCTACTGCTAATTCAAATGTTGCTGCTGTCATGACAGTCTCCTAAGTAATTGAGCTGGCTCGCGACCAAACCCGCTCGGTAAAAAATTCTTTGGGTTTCTGGGAAAAATAAGGTTTTATTTCACAGGAAACATGGAACTAATAGATTCTTCTTTGCTAACACGGCGAATTGCTTCTGATAGCATTTTGCTTAAGCTTAATTGCCTAATAAAAGGGGCAGATTGTGCTTCTTCATTTAATGGAATTGTGTCAGCGACCACTAACTCATGTATTTTTGAGCTTCTTAAATTTTCAATGGCGGCACCCGATAATACTGGGTGTATACAATAGGCCACAACTTTTTTGGCGCCTTTATTCATGAGAGCGTTTACAGCCAAAGAGAGGGTACCCGCAGTATCAACAATATCGTCGACCAGAATACAGGTTTTGCCTTCTACATCACCAATGATATTCATCACTTGGGCTTCATTCGCCTTGGGGCGTCGTTTGTCGATAATCGCTAAATCCGCGTCATCAAGTTGTTTCGCAACTGCGCGGGCTCTTAATACACCCCCGACATCAGGAGAAACAACAATAATATTTTCATGGTTTTGGGCTTTTATATCATCAGTTATAACAGATGACCCATAGGCATTATCTACCGGCATATGGAAGAAGCCTTGAATCTGATCGGCATGTAAATCGACGGTGAGTAGTCGATCGATACCAACTGCCGCCATCATATCGGCAACCACTTTAGCCGATATCGGTACACGAGCAGATCGAACTCTTCTATCTTGACGCCCATAACCAAAATAAGGGACAACAGCAGTAATTCTTAAGGCAGATGCACGTCTTAAAGCATCAGCCAATAAAAGTAATTCCATGAGATTGTCGTTGGTTGGTGCGCAAGTGGATTGCAAAATAAAGGCGTCAGTGCCTCTGACATTTTCTAAGATTTCTACCATGATTTCACCGTCGCTAAAACGGTTAACAGTGGCTTTACCCAAATCAAGGTTGAGATGAGTTGCTACGCTTTGTGCAAGTTGTGGAGTTGCATTTCCACTGAATATCATCATGTCAGACACGGCAGTTAAAGCCTCAAGAGTTGTAGTTGGCTGGGACGCCAGGATTCGAACCTGGGTATGCAAGGATCAAAACCTTGTGCCTTACCGCTTGGCGACGCCCCAATAATCAATTGAAAGCTGTGTTACTTAACTGAGCTAGCGTAGGGGATTTATTAATTCCCTTTGCTATAACAGCATGAAAGTCTGCTGGAACTTGGTTCATTACACTTTCAGCTTCGTCTTTTGTATCAAACAAAGCAAAAATTGAAGAACCAGACCCACTTAACTTGGCATTTCCATATTGGTTTAGCCAATCTAAGCATTTTGCCACGCTAGGATAACACTTTCTAACTAATGGCTCAAAGTCATTTTTTAAATTGCTGTCAATCAGCTCATTTTCGAGCAATCCTTTGAGGTGCTCTATTCTGAAGGCTTGCGTGCCCCTTGTCAATTCCGAATGTTGAAATATTTTTGCCGTGGCAATATGGCATGGGGGCGTGATAACCAGTACATACTTTTCCTGGGGGTGGGCAGTGGTTAGTTTAGTGCCTATACCTTCGCCCCACGCGCTGTAACCATTTACAAAAAAAGGCACGTCTGCGCCGATGGGCTCGGCAAGGTTCATCAACTCAATGCCCTTTAAATTTAGCTTCCAAACATAATTTAAAGCCAGTAGAGTTGTTGCGGCATTGGAACTGCCTCCTCCTAGGCCGGCGCCCATAGGTATTTTTTTTTCAAGCCTTATATCAATTCCGGTTGGGGGGTGATAGATATTTTTGAGTTGTTGGGCTACTTTGTATATGAGGTTGTCTTCTATGGGCAGATTTAGGCCAGGTGTGCTGAGATGTATCTTGTCATCTGTTCTCAAAGTAAAGTGCAGGGTATCGCCATAATCTATAAATTGAAATAATGTTTGTAGATTATGGTAACCATCTTCTCTTTTTCCCAAGATATGCAAAAAATGATTAATCTTTGCAGGCGAGATTAATGAGAGTGTTTTTTGCGCGGGTTCGGTTTTAATTTTATTGGCTCCAATCTTTAATGATAAGTTTCACTTTATAATTTTGATTGTGCATTTGTATTTTTGCTGGGATACCTGGAGATTTGTTTAGGTTATATCGGTCGTAGTTTACAATCCAATTTAATTGGGTCAATTGACTAAGGTGGCCTTTTTGATTGAGTAATCTGCCGCTGATGGTGGCAGCAGGATTAGGTAGGCCTAATATCCAGTAACGTATACCAGAAATTGGTAATTGCCAGCCTGCGACTTTTTGCATAAGCTCTTCTGGGGTTCGGGCCTGGTGATGTTTACCATTGCCGTCAACAACAGAGACTTGGTTGGGGGAGCCTGTAACATATATTGAACCCGCGCCAAAGGGACCGAAAAAACGTATTTGATAACTATCGCCCATTTGGTTCCAAACAAAAGAAGCGTTGCCGCCTTCTTGGCCATGCGTTGCTGCAATCCTGCCTTCCATTTTCCATTGGTGGATATTTTTCAATTGTTTCTCATGAAGCATCCACAGTTCTTCTGGGGTTAAGGCGCGCTCTGCTTTCGTTTCTGCTTGCATAGTAGGTTGGGTCTTCTTTTGCGGCGCACTAACGCAACCTGTTAAGAGCCCGGAAATGCCTATTACTATTAATAAGCAAATTAAAATATGGTTTCGCATATTGATCTCATGTAGTGGAAATTAATACCATGATGCCGTAATTGTTTTTTATTTTAACATAACATTTTTGCCAATTTTTTGACAAAACTAATGATTATAAGCTTAAAAAAATTAAATACTAGATATAGTAACGTCGCATTGTTTGACAAAATTAGAGAACAGGTTTATACATATATTGTGTTTATTCAACTAACACGTTTTTTTTAAATAAATTGGGGTAAATTATGAAAAAGTTAGGAACCGTTATTTTTATGGGTACAGCACTTATGGCATCTAGTGCCGCTAATGCTGCATGGGAATGGAATTGGTTGGTTGGCGCGACTGCTGGTTATGCAGACAGAAGTGGTGACTTATCAATGGGCATGACAGATGGTCCTGCAGCTGCGGTGCCACTAGGTGTTACCGAAGTTGTAAAAACACATAATGACTCTGGCTTTGCTTGGGGTTTATTAGGTGGTTTACAAGCCCATTGTAATGGCTGGGTATTTGGTGGTGAACTGAATGTAGACTGGCGAGATTTTGATGATTCTCGTGGTTTCTCATTCACATCAGCATCAAATAACGTTAATAATGCCGCTGCGCGATTTGATAGAGGCGCTGTTGTTGGCTTGAGTGGTAGAGTTGGTTATGAATTTTTACCTTATTTCATGCCTTATGTACGTCTTGGCGTAGAAACCAGCAATGATGAGTTAACACTTGCTGGATCTGATGCAACACCATTTACCTATGGTGCGTCTACTGACAAAAGAACATATCGTTTAGTCGCAGGTCTTGGTGCAGAAATTCCAATTCCAAGCGTACATGGATTAAGCTTTAGAATGGAATACAACCATGTGACCAAAGCAAACAACTCTGTCACATTAAACACCACAGGGACTGATGGTGCTACGTTAGTGACAGCAAAAATGAATCCAAGAACCAATATGGGTAAGGCTTCTCTTATCTATAATTTCCTATAATAATAATCACGAAACACCCCAAGTTTTTACAGAGTACTTCATAGGAAGTGCTCTGTTTTGTTCTATGACTTCTTTTAAAGTTTCTTTAATCTAATGGCAAGCCAAGCGTTTGTTAGTCAACTTAACTGTGTGTAGGTAAACTTCAAACCCTGTTTAATTAGTGCTAAAGTCTGCATCCAGTTTTATGTCAATTATACTATAAAAGTCAAAATGTATAGTTTTTTCGGGGTGTTATGAAGTACCAGCAAGCTAAGTTTTTATCTCTTTTAAGTGTTTTTCTAATAATATTTCTAAGTTTTTTTGTTATTCAGCAAGGACAAGCCGCAGTTTCTCAGGAGAATGCACTTTATCAAAGCCTATCTGCAAAATCTGATCTTAATCCAAAAGTCTTAAACTTGGCTCTTAAAGCCCATAAAAAAGCCAAAACAAAAGGTATCACACGAAGTAACCTGATTACCGTAATAGATTATTCTTTGCCTTCGACCCAGAAGAGGTTATGGGTTTTTGATTTAGAGAAGAAAAAAATGGTTTATCATACGCATGTCGCTCATGGTAGTGGCAGTGGAGTGAATTATGCTAAAACATTTTCAAATCACCCAAACAGTTACCAAAGTAGTGTGGGGTTGTTTTTAACGGGAACAACTTATCAGGGCAAACACGGTCGTTCATTAAACCTTCATGGCTTAGAGAAGGGGATAAACAGTAATGCCTATCAGAGGCGTATTGTAATACATTCTGCAAAATATGTGGGAGAGCACTTCATTAAAAGTCAGGGGCGTTTGGGACGCAGTCATGGTTGTCCGGCCTTGAGCCCCAAAATGGCAGTTCCGATTATTAATAAAATTAAAGGCGGTGTACTTTTATTTTCTTATTATCCTGAACCATATTGGTTAGGCCATTCTAGCTTTTTATAGTTTTACTCAGAGATAACTGTCTGCCCCGTTCGATACGTTCCGCGCCTTGTTCATTTTAGAATTTATATCAGCGGAACGGTTGCAGTCGATAAGCGTGAAAGCCGCTTTGTTCAAGGAGTCCGGCACAATTTTACTTTAGTCTATTAATCTTTCCATTGTATTTAAAATATACGGATTGTTTGGGCTGATAATTAAAGCTTGATTCCATATTTCTTTCGCGGCTTTAAAGTTTTTCATTTTCCACAATACTTCACCTAAATGCGCCGCGATTTCAGGGTCAGGCACTATTCTGGAAGCTTGTTGTAAAGAAGAGAGTGCTTTATCCATTTTCCCCATTTTATACTCTAGCCAACCCATGCTGTCTAAAATTGTTGGATTATTAGGTGATAGTTTTAAAGCTCTGGTTAGATGTTCATGTGCTTCAGTATATCTTTTTGTGTGATTGGTCAGTAAATAGCCTAATGCATTTAAAGCGTCCACATGATTGGGGTACTGGACTAAAATATGTTTTAAGTCCGTTTCCGCTAAATCTAGTTTGTTCAATTGGGTTGACACTAAGCTTCTTGCGTATCGAAGCTCTAGATCATTTGGCGCTAGTTTGACCGCAGTATTCAGTTTATCCAGAGCTTTAATGGCTTGCTTTGATTGATTTAAAATCTCAATCTCGGTCATCAGCAAACGTTTTTTGTCGTTAGCATTTTGACTTTGGGCTCGGGATAAAACAATTAATGCTTCATCGTATTGTTTATCTTGACTTAATAGCACACTGGCTCTAACTTGTGATAATACATGAAAGGGTCCAGTCAACACTTGCTTGAACCATTCAATTGCTTCCTTTGGCTTTTGTTCTATTTCAGCAATGCGCGCTAAAAAATAATGTGCAATATCTTTACTTTCTGAATGCTGTTTCAGTGTTTTTAATAGTGTACTAGATTCATCATACCATTCTGCTTGCATGGAAAATTTAGCCAGTTGAAGTGTTTCTGAAGGTTTCAACTTAAAGTCACTGGATATTTTTCGTAAAACTTTTTTACCTTCCGCATCGAATTGTTGATTGACCAAAAATTGTAAATAGTAACTATTGATATCTAACCTATCAGTACGTTTGGCCATTTTATCTAAAAAAGATTTTGCCTTGGGGACTTGCTGTAAAGCGACTAAGTTTTTAGAATATAGTTGAATGCTATCAATGGCATTAGGATTTTTGCGTAGTGCTTTTCGGCTATAGACTAAAGCCTCTTGCGGCTTGGCCCCAGACAGCAAAATTTCACCCAAAGCGAGTTCTGCGGAGTAACTAGATTTCTTTTTAGTCATTAAATCTAAAGCTTTGATCAATTCTGCACGTTCTTCTTTGTCAGGTAACTGCTGATTTAATAGTAAGAAATGCTGATGTGCTTGTGTGGGGTTAATTATTTGTAGTTGTGTTAAGAAAGGGACAGCCTTGCTGGCCTGCAATAATCTTAAGTGTATAGCCGCCATTGTTATTTGGGCTTCTAAGTTTTTTTGTGCAAGTTTTGCCCATAATGCTGCAGGCTCTAAGGCAATTTCCAGTGAAGCAGTGCTTAAAGCTATTTCAGTTGCTCTTTTAGCAACATTTGGATCTTGGGTTTGTTTCGCTGCAGCGATATAATTCGCCAGCGCGACATCAGGTTGAGTTCTTTTGATAGCCAACTCAGCTGCTAGCATTTGATAAAGACTTTCAGCCGGAATAGGTCGATTTTTTTGGGTTACAGGCTTACTGTGGTTAATTGCAGAGGCCGTGGGAGCAGCAATAGCTGTCCAAGATGTAATGAGTAGTATAGATAAAGATGCAGCAGCCTGTTTCATGAGATATCCTTAAAACTTAGCACTTCCATTGGGGGTGCTCATATGTCGTTTAACTAAGTCCTACTACTTAATCGGCATCCTGGCGGAAAACGTAAGCAAAATTTGAGTTGCTGATAAACAAAACTGTAAAAGAGGAGCTTGTGTGCTTGTTGCAATTGGCGTCAGCCATAAAACCGCCCCAATAGAAGTGCGAGAGAAGTTGGCATTTTTTCCAGATAAGATAAATCAGGCTTTAACAGATTTGGTGGCACAGACCGCTTTAGTAGAGGCCGTATTGTTATCTACTTGTAACCGCACGGAAATATATGGCAGGGTTAGAGCGCAAGACTTCCAATCTAATACTTTTCAATCGAGTGATATATTGGAATGGTGGCAGGGATTTCATCCCGTTACTCAATCTTTAGAGTCAACATCCTATTATCATTTATCCGGTGACTTAGTTGTGAGGCATTTGATGCGTTTAGCCTGTGGTCTAGATTCATTGGCTTTAGGGGAAACGCAAATATTAGGTCAATTGAAGAAAGCGTATCAGCACTCAAAGCAACAGGGGGCCATTGGGCGAATTTTATCTCAAACTTTTGAGACCAGCTTTTCGGTTGCCAAAAAAATCCGCACGCAAACAGAAATAGCAAAACATCCGACTTCAATTTCTTATTTATCTGTTTTAATGGCGAAGCGTATTTTTTCAGATCTAAGCACAGCGCGTGTTTTGTTGTTAGGGGCTGGCGAGAATATTCAGGATTTGATTCCTCATCTAAAAGCGCAACAAATTGAAAATATTACAATTACAAATCGAACCTTTGATAATGCAGGCAAACTTGCAGCATCATTTGGTTTGCAGGCACGTCCGTTTATAGAGCTTGAAGATTGTATTGCCAGTGCTGATATTGTCATTACCTCAACGTATAGTGACGAACGCTTAATTGATTACAATTTGGTCAAACAAGCTTTAAAAGGTCAGAAGCACAGACCCATGTTAATGCTGGACTTAGGTGTGCCCAGAGATATTGATGAAAATGTTAAGCAACATCAAGATGTCTATTTGTATTCTATTGATAATCTAACAGCCATTGCAGATGAAAATAAAACTTCACGTAAAAAAGCGGCGGAAGAGGCTGAAAAATTGATAGCCTATGAATCTTGTGCTTTTACGGCTAAACTGCACGCGAATAACCATAACCATATAATATTAAGTATGCGAGAAAGAGCTGAGTTGACTAAACAAAATGCAATCAACCAAGCTAAAAAACAGTTGCAAAATGGACAGATGCCCGAACAGGTTATTGAAAATTTAGCCTATACATTAACGAACCAGTTGTTACATGAACCTACCGTCAAAATGAAAAAAGCCTTAATGACTCAAGATGAGGCTATGATCGAGACATTTAAACAAATTTTTGGTGTAAAATAAGTATGAAACAATCCATTCAATTAAAGCTTGAGGCTTTACTCGATCGCCATGATGAAGTGAGTGCGCTATTATCCGATTCAGAGGTTATTCAAAATCAGAATAGATTTCGAGATTTATCTAAAGAGTATAGTGAGTTGATGCCTTTAGTGGAGGTATTTAAAGCTTATCGTAAGAATGTCGAGTCCCTTGAATCGGCAAAATCTATGCTAGCAGAAGAAGCGGATGCGGAGCTAAAAGAGTTAGCAGAGGATGAAATAAAGGATCTACAAAAAGAGCTAATTCTCATCGAAGGACAATTGCAGATTTTATTATTACCGACCGACCCTGATGACAGCAAAAACGTCTATTTAGAAATTAGAGCCGGAACCGGCGGGAATGAAGCGGCTATTTTTACAGGCGATTTATTTAGAATGTATAGTCGGTTTGCAGAAACCAAAGGCTGGAAAGTAGAAATACTTAGCCAAAACGTCTCTGAAACAGGTGGCTTTAAAGAAATTATTGCTCGTATTGTTGGGCAGGAAGTTTTTAGCACCTTAAAATTTGAGTCAGGAGCCCACCGTGTTCAACGTGTACCTGTCACCGAATCACAGGGTCGTATTCATACTTCAGCTTGTACGGTTGCCGTTATGCCTGAGGCAGAAGAAGTAGAAGGGGTAGAAGTCGCAACACAGGATTTGCGTATTGATACATACAGGGCATCTGGTGCCGGTGGACAGCATGTTAATAAAACAGATTCTGCGGTTCGATTAACCCATTTACCATCAGGGATTGTTGTTGAGTGTCAGGATGAGCGTTCTCAGCATAAAAATAAAGCGAAAGCGATGGCTTTATTAAAAACCAAGTTGCTTAACGTTGAGAAAGAAGCGCAAGAAAAAGAATTATCAACCACCCGCAAGTCTTTAGTCGGTTCGGGTGACCGCTCTGAGCGTATTCGTACCTATAATTATCCACAAGGCAGAGTCACCGATCATAGAATTAATCTGACGTTATACAAGCTGCAAGAAATCATGGAAGGACAGGTAGATGAAATTATTATTCCATTACGCGAAGAGCATCAAGCTGATTTGCTAGCGCAATTAGCAGACTAGAATTATTATGCCTACGATTAAAGAAAGTCTTGCTTGGGGAGCTGCAAAACTAGAGATAGAGGACGCTCAACAAGTCGGCTTTGAAGTGAGCTTTCTGTTGTGTCATGTTTTAGAAGTTGAGAGAAGTTATTTAATTACGTGGCCTGAAAAGGAAATATCAGAAAAACAGTTTTCTCAATATCAGCAGCTTATTTCGTTGCGCAGCACAGGTAAACCTGTAGCCTATATTCTAGGCCAGCAGGAATTTTGGTCAATGTCATTTAAAGTTACAGAACATACCCTGATTCCCAGAGCGGATACAGAAGTTTTGGTTGAAGCCGTATTGGCGCAACTCCCCAGCACTGCGCAACAAATATTAGAGCTGGGGACGGGGACTGGCGCGATTGCTTGTGCTTTGGCTTCTGAGCGAAAATTATGGAGTATTATAGCAACCGATATGAGCGAGGGTGCCTTAGCGGTTGCGCAATATAACATTCAAAAATTGGGTTTTAAAAATATTCAACTTTTGGCAAGTAATTGGTTTAAAAATGTATCTCCGCAACAATTTGATGCCATTGTCAGTAATCCACCCTATGTAGAATCAAATTCAGTACACCTATCTGAAGGCACTCGTTTTGAGCCTCAATCGGCATTAATATCAGGCCAAGATGGTTTGGATGATATTCGTATTATTATTGCGCAAGCAAAAACCTATTTAAAACCAAGTGGGTTTTTGTTTTTGGAACATGGGTTTGAGCAAGCAGAAGCGGTAGCGGAATTATTTTTGCAAGATGGATATGAGAATATTCAGAACATCAAAGATTATGCAGGCTGCACCAGAGTCAGTTTTGCGTCTCGCCTTTAAAATTTAAAGGGCTTTTTTTCCTGACAAATATTTTGCAGGGCTTGCCATTCTTTGGCTGTTAGGCTCGGCTTGGGGCTAAGCACCTGATTGTATTGCTTGATTTTTTCCATGCGTTCTTGGCTTGGTGGGTGTGTGGAAACATACTTAAAATATTTTTCGATATCGCGACTATCAGCGTTAAGACGGTTAAAAAAAGAAATTAACCCGTCAGCACTTATGTTGGCTTGATTCAACAGTTGTGTTCCTATTTTATCGGCTTCAAACTCATATTTTCTGGAGTAAGAGAAGTTAATCATTTTGACCCCAAAATCTGGACTGGTACCAAAAGCTGCGCTGATAATAACCCCCATACCTATTTCTGTAATAAGTCCAGCCGTTGGGTGATGCTGAAGGCTGTGCGCCATTTCATGCGCCAGAACGCCAGCCACTTCATCAGGAGATTCGGCTGAATCAATTAACCCTTTTGCTAATACAATATGAAATCCTGGTACCGAGAAAGCGTTAACAAAATTAAAATCTACAACTTGTATGTCAAAATCTTCTTCAATATCCTGGTTTCGAGATAATTCAAGAGTGAGTTTTTTGAGTGCTTGAACACCGGGTTTATTTGTACAAATATTTTTATCGGCTGCAACAGATGATACCACCCACTGTCCTAAATGATCATCCCAAGACTGTGGTATTTTTTTTGCTAACCAAGGGGCATAGTAAGGAACACCCCAGACAGTTAGACCCAGAATGGCAATAATACATCCTGTAACGATAAATAAAATTCTCCACGGGTGATGTACGTGGGATACATTAATGTTTTTATTAGGAACATGTTGAACAATCGCCCTATAGACAGTTATATCTTCAACAATTAGTCGAGCAGCTTCTTGTTGTGTTGAGCTAAATACAGCCGCTTTATTTTCGTGGGGACGCTCTAAAATGATGAGCGTATCAAAATTCCAGGTTAGAGTTCCTTCTGCTGTTTCTAGTATAATGGCATGGTCGTCAAGCGTACAATGAATGATGTGCGCTTGACTCGAAAGACCATCAAAATATTTTGCTGAAATCATATTCATTATTTTAGAACAGGCTAATTCTTAAGTCTAAGAAGGCAAATAAACCTTCACCTGTTTTATATTTTTTCCCTGAGGCTTGTGAAATATTAGTATTCTCTAGATCACCAATTACTTTTACATGGCGCTGGAAAAACTTCTGTTTTCTATGCATGATAAACGGATAACCTAAACCTAGTGTACAAATCAAAATCAGGAGGTTAACAAAATAAAATCCAAATAATTGCTTGCCTGTCATACTGGTTTGAAAGCGAATATCACCCAAGGTTAAGTGGTTATATAATGCTCTATTGATAGCCGCTTTATATATACAGTGGATAAAAAATGCATATAGCAAAAATCCAACATATATTACGAAGGCAATAACGACCACAATAGGCTGATTTTGCATTTGCGCAAGCTGTTCCGGAGAAATACCACCTAAAGAAAAATAGCCTATCACGCCCATTACAATCAGACTCATAATAAATAAAAATCCAAGACCCAGATAAACAAGAAATAAGTTAAAATAAGGGAGGCCATTGAGCTGTCCTGTTTGATCACCAAATTGTATACGTTTCATTTTGTATCGCAGCAGTAACAAATCAGCAAAAGGTTTCCATAAAAATGCTGTAAAAACCATTAGCCCCACATGAAGGAACCCCATAAATCCGTACCATAATGCGGAGCCATTGAGGTGGGCTCTAATACCACGCCACTGTAGTCTAGCTGCGCGGTAGCGTAAGGCTTGGAATTTTGCGACAAAAGGTAAAAAAGCAAAAAAGAAAAATAGATATATAAAGTAAACGCTAAAAAAAACTTTTACATCGTCAGGCATTTCTGCTGACTCATTCATTTCGCCAGATACTTGGTTTGCTATATCGGTTAAAGAGGTAGCATTGTCAACGCTTGGCACTTGCTCTGCCAATGGTTTAGGATTTTGGTCTATTGAAGGTATTTCATCAGGTGTTTGTTTTTGTGATTGGTTTAAGGTTGCTTCAGCTTCCGCAGTGAAGACCTGTACTTTGTAAGCTGACCAGAAAAAAGGAATGCTGACAATCAGCATCAAAATCAGAGCTTTAACAAATCCCCAAAATAGCTCTCCACCGTAACCTGTGTATTCAAAACGATCTTTATTCAAAGAAAAACAGCTGGTCAGATACCGTCTAACACGTGTTTTCCCCCAAAATCGATAAATGCCCAGTGTAATAATACTCAGCAATACATTGACTATCCAAATCTTATAGATTTGACCTACCTTGGCGTCATATTCGAATTCATTGGTTTGCATGATATAGACCTAAATAATATTGAATGATTTATATTTATAGTCTGTGTATCGGGCTTGACGTTATAAGCTTTAATTTTTGCTAGGTGGTGAAAATTCATACAGTTAGTATTTTTGCTTGAGTCATGCCTACATCGGCAGGCATGACCAAAAATTGTTCTAGCAGAAGTGGTCAGAGAGAATGGGATGTTATTTCAATTTGTCTTTTAAAATATCATTGACCTGTTTAGGATTGGCTTTTCCTTTACTGGCTTTCATAACTTGGCCAACAAAAAAACCAAACATTTTATCTTTGCCTTGGCGGAATTGCTCGACTTGCCCAGGATGTGTCGCGATTATTTCATCCACCATCGCTTCTATCTCAGATGAGTCTGTAACTTGCTTTAAACCTTTCTTGTCAATGAGCGCATCTACCGTTCCCTCATGTGCCCATAAATCTTCAAATAAAGATTTTGCAATTTTTCCTGAAATAGTATTATCGGAAATGCGCGATAATAACTGTGCCAAAGTTTCGCTGCTAATAGGGCTGTCTATAATGCTAAGATTGGCTTTGCTTAAAGCGCCCATTAGCGATCCCATAACCCAGTTAGCTGTTAATTTGGGATCAATTTGGGTCGAAGCTTGATGCTGCAATGTCGATTCAAAATAATGAGCAAGATCGCGGTTTTGGGTTAAGTATCTTGCATCATATGGGGTGAGTTTATATTCGTCTTGAAAGCGTTGACATTTTTCTGTTGGTAGTTCAGGCAGCGTGGATTGTATACGGGCGATATAGTCATCAGTCAATACGATCGGTAATAAATCTGGATCTGGGAAGTAGCGGTAATCATTGGCTTCCTCTTTTGAGCGCATGGGCCTGGTTTCTTGTTTGATAGAATCATACAAGCGTGTTTGTTGTACAACTTCATGGCCACTTTCGATGAGTTCAATTTGTCTTTGGACTTCAAAGCGAATGGCTTGGTCAACAAAACGAAATGAATTAATATTTTTCATTTCTGTTCGAGTACCCAGTTCTGTTTGCCCCTTCGGTCGTATAGAGATATTGACGTCACAGCGAAATGATCCCTCAGCCATATTGCCATCGCAAATATCCAAATACCGTACAAGCGCATGAATGGACTTGAGATAGGCTACAGCTTCTTCAGGGGAGCGCATGTCAGGTTCTGAGACAATTTCAAGTAAAGGGGTTCCTGCTCGGTTTAAATCTATGCCCGACTGATTATGAAAATCTTCATGTAGAGATTTTCCGGCATCTTCTTCTAAGTGGGCACGCATAATACCAATACGCTTCACTGAGTTTTCATCATTTTCATCGATCTGGATATCAAGATAGCCAGAATGGACAATCGGAAGTTCAAACTGACTGATTTGATAGCCTTTAGGTAAATCAGGATAAAAATAGTTTTTTCGATCAAATACGGAACGTTTGGCAATCTTACAGCCTGTTGCCAGACCAAATTTAACAGCTTTTTCAACAACGGCTTCATTTAATACCGGCAAGACACCCGGAAATCCAAGATCAATGGCGCAGGCTTGCTCATTAGGCGTAGCGCCGAATTGAGTCGACGCACCAGAGAAAATTTTAGACTTAGTATTGAGCTGAGCATGGATCTCTAGTCCAATCACAACTTCCCATTGCATAATATACTCTCCTGATTTTAAGCGAACATCTCTGGTACTTGTTGATGCCATTGTGTTTGTTGTTGATATTGATGTGCAAAATTTAATAGAACGCTCTCATCAAAATGTTTTCCCATCAGCTGTAAGCCTACTGGCATTTTTTGAGCAAAACCACAGGGGATACTGATCCCCGGTAAACCTGCAAGATTGGTTGCAATGGTATATATGTCTGATAAATACATATCAACGGGATTATTTATTTTTTCACCAAGCTTGAATGCGGTTGTGGGTGTGGTGGGTCCTAAAATTAAGTCTACTTCTTCAAAAGCTTTGCTAAATTCATTTGAAATAATTTGACGAATTTTTTGTGCTTTTAAATAATAGGCATCATAATATCCTGCTGATAGGGCATAAGTCCCAATCATGATGCGACGTTTGACTTCACGACCAAAACCTTCTGCTCTTGTTCGCTTATAAAGATCATTTAAATCTTTAGGCTCATTACAGCGATGTCCAAAACGTACTCCATCATAGCGAGATAAATTAGATGAGCATTCAGCGGATGCCACAACGTAATAGACAGATGTTGATAGGGGGCTAGAGGGTAATGATATCTCTTTAAAAATAACGCCCATTTTTTCGTATACTTTGATGGCATCTTGAATACATTTTTCAATGTCAGGATTTAAACCTTTAGCAAAATACTCTTTAGGCAAACCAATGATTTTTCCGCTCAGCGATTGATTTAAGTTTTGCGTGTAATCTGGCACAGGGTGGTTCACACTGGTAGAATCTTTGGGATCAAAACCAGCCATTGCATTTAAAACAATTGCGGCATCTTCCGCTGTTTGAGTCATCGGGCCGGCCTGATCTAAGCTCGAGGCAAAGGCAATCAAACCGTAGCGTGATACACGGCCATAAGTTGGTTTTAATCCTGTAATACCAGAGAGAGCCGCAGGCTGTCTGATTGAACCACCTGTATCCGTGGCGGTTGTAAAGGGTACGAGCCTGGCGGCAACTGCAGCTGCTGAGCCTCCCGAGCTGCCGCCGGGTACAGTTTCTGCATTCCAAGGATTTTTGACAGGCCCATAAAAGCTAGATTCGTTTGATGAACCCATGGCAAACTCATCCATGTTGGTTTTGCCCAACATAACCATGCCTGCCTGATTGAGCTGATGCACCATAGTGGCATCATAAGGAGCAATAAAATTATCTAACATTTTTGAGGCACAACTGGTTTTGATGCCCTGGGTGCAAAAAATATCCTTATGGGCTAGGGGAAGACCTGTGAGCGAACCTGCCTGACCAGTAGCGCGCAATCTATCTGCCTCTTTTGCTTGTGCTAAAGCATGGTCTGGGCAAACCGTTATAAAACTATTTAGATTATTGTCGAGCTTGTTAATTCGCTCAAGTAGGTATTGAGTCAACTCAACACTAGAAAAGTTGTTATTTTCTAGGTTTTTGGCTAATTGGGCCAGGGTTTGCGTGTGCATGGTCAATTTCCTTTGTGTTCCTGACTCTGATTATTCTTGTTCAATGACTTTAGGGACTAAGTAAACACCAGCTTCCGTTTCGTGGGCAATAGATTGGAACTCTTCGCGTTGGTTTTTCTCGGTGATTTGGTCTTCACGTAATCTTTGGGTTAGCTCAGCCATTGGGTGGGCCATAGGTGTTATGTTGTCAGTATTTGTTTCGCTCATTTGCTCTATCAGACCCAATATATTGGTAAGAGTGCTGGCATACTGGGGAATTTCAGATTCATCAATATCAATTCTGGCAAGGTGGGCAATTTTTTCTATATCTCGCTTGGTGACAGTTGTCATTTATTTTACCTTATTGATGTTTTGGTAAGCACGCTAATGTACCACTAAGACGCTATTTCGTACAGGGTTAACTCGTTTACGTCACTAGTAGTCAACTTGGTAACTACTATTGTTGCTGTTTGATCTACACGCAATAACCGATATAGTGAAAGTACTATTTCAAGTAATGATTATTTTTCTGTTTTATTTTACTAACTATTTAGCATGGTTTTTACTGTAGGGTGTGTTTATGATGAGTAAATTTCGGGGTTGGCTTTCTCATGATGTATCGATTGATCTGGGAACAGCGAACACACTGATACATATACAAGGTCAAGGTATTGTTTTAAACGAGCCTTCTGTTGTGGCAGTCAAATATAGTAAGGGCAATAAAGAAGCATCTGAGGTGATAGCGGTTGGGTTAGAAGCAAAAAAAATGTTGGGTCGAACCCCTGACCATATAGAAGTTATTCGACCACTGAAAGATGGTGTGATAACAGATTCAAATGCCACTGAAAAAATGCTGCAATATTTTATTCAGAAAATACAAAAAAATGACTGGATCAAAGTACGCTCACGTATTTTAATTTGTGTTCCTTATGGTGCGACGCCTGTAGAACGAAAAGTGATACGAGAAGCGGCAGGCAGCACTAAAGCTAAGCAAGTTTTATTGATTGACGAACCAATGGCTGCCGCGATAGGTGCAGGATTACCCGTATATCAAGCCAGTGGCTCGATGGTGCTAGATATTGGTGGAGGTACATCTGAAATTGCCGTCTTGTCTTTAAATGGCGTAGTTTATGCGACTTCTTTAAAGATTGGTGGGGACAAGTTTGATGAATCTATTATTCGATATATCAAACGAAACTACGGCTGTCTTATTGGGGAAGCGACAGCAGAGCAAATTAAGAAAGATATTGGGGCGGCATTCCCAACGGAAGAAGTTTTAGAATGTGCCGTCAGAGGGCGTCACATAGATCAAGGTGTGCCTGCAACTTTCACAATAAACAGTAATGAAGTGATGGAAGCATTACAACCTGCATTAAATGCAATTGTTGATGCGGTTCGTTATACCATCGAGCATACCCCTCCTGAGTTAGTGGCGGATATCTGTGATGCTGGTATTATTTTAACAGGCGGAGGCGCCTTATTGAGAAATTTGAATTTATTGTTAGAAGAAGAGTTGGGCGTTCCAGTTAAGGTGGCGGAAAATCCTCTATTGTGTGTAGTAGAAGGGGGAAGCCATGTTTTAACGGGTATCAATCAAGACCCTGAAACTTATATTGCAATGACTTCATAGGTAATATTATTTTGTCAGAAGAAATCTTAATTAATATTAGCCAGCATGAGACCAGGGTCGGTATTGTTGAAAATGGTATTTTACAAGAAGTACTGGTTGAGCGAACCCAAAACCACGGGATTGTCGGCAACGTTTACAAAGGCAAAGTTGCAAGAGTTTTGCCGGGCATGCAAGCCGCGTTCATTGATATGGGCTTAGATAAAGCGGCTTTTTTGCATATGGATGATATGTTAATTGCAGCAGACGATTGCTTAGAAGTTGATGAGAGTTCTGAGGCGATATCCGAGCAAGGAATGGGGCCATCTTCTGAGCTGTCCAATGAACCTAAAAAATGCATTTCAGAGTATTTGCAGCCAGGGCAAGAAATTATTGTCCAGGTCATTAAAGATCCCTTAGGAACTAAAGGGGCCAGGTTGACCACTCGCGTGGCCTTGTCTTCGCGTTTTCTAGTTTTTATGCCTGAATTATCTCGCGTAGGAATCTCCACGCGCATTGAAGATCCAGAAGAAAGAGATAGATTAAGAAATACAATGGAACGTCTTGCCAAGGACAAAGGTGGTTATATAGTCCGTACAGCCGCGGAGGGTGCCGCTGAAGATATTTTGACTTCGAATATGCAATATTTGACGAAGCAATGGAAAAAAATGGAACAAAATGTTCTTAAAGCAAAAGTTGGTGAGCTCGTTTATGAAGACTTGACGCTATCGATAAGGGCGTTACAAGACTTTCTATCTCAAAAGACAGACAAAGTTAGAATAGATGATAGGAACGCTTTTAAGATGGCTGTTGGCTTTGTGGATACTTTTATTCCGGACATGCGCAGTAAATTAGAATACTACCAAGAAGAAAGGCCATTATTTGATTTATATGGCGTTGAAGATGAGATTCAAAAAGCACTACAAAGAAAGGTCCAATTAAAATCTGGTGGTCATTTGGTCTTTGATCAAACCGAAGCAATGACAACTATTGATGTGAATACCGGTGGATTTGTTGGTCACAGGAATTTAGAAGAAACGATTTTCAAAACTAACTTGGAAGCTTCATTAGTGATTGCGAGGCAGTTGCGACTTAGAAACTTAGGCGGCATTATTATTATAGATTTCATCGATATGATTGATGAAGAGCATAAGCGACAAGTCTTGCGGGCACTTGAAAAGTCCTTAGCCAAAGACCATACCAAACATACTATATCTGAAGTCTCTAGTTTAGGGTTAGTTGAAATGACCCGAAAACGTAGTCGTGAAAGTTTAGAGCACATTCTTTGCGAGACCTGCACTGTGTGTAAAGGCCGAGGTGTGTTAAAAACAACAGAGACAATTTGCTACGAAATTTTTAGGGAAATTATTCGGGCCGAAAGAGCGTATTCGCCTAAAAGTTATCTCGTCCTGGCGTCCCAAAGGGTGGTGGATAAGATTTTAGAAGAAGAAGCCAGTAGTTTAGCACATTTAGAATCGAGCATTGAAAAGTCAATAAAGTTTCAGGTAGATAATTTATACCATCAAGAACAGTTTGATGTGGTGTTAATGTAATGTATGTAAAGAAGATACTCAATACAACGTATCAAATAATAGGTTGCGCGAGTATCTTACTGGCAACAATATATGGTGCGCTATCACTTTATACGACTCAGCAACCTGCGTCTTCCATTATGCAAAAAATTATCACACAATTTTCCCCATACCCAGTTCAGTATGAAAAAATTCAGTTTACTTGGCTTGGGTTGAAGCCTGGGATTCGGATTAAAAATTTCGATTTATTTAATCATTCTGAACCTGATTTACCTTATATGACTATCGCACAAGTTAATATATTTTGGGATTTACCAGATTTAATATTTAACCGAAATAAAAAAATAGATAAGATAGTTCTGGTGGGTGCTCGCTTTAGTTTACATACCAACGATAACGTACGATATCAACTATCTGGTTTCTCAGATATATATTTTTCACTAGAAAATACGTACGCACCTTTGGTAGTGAATAAGATTCAGTTTAAAAAAAGCGATATTTTATTATCGAATAATCTTAATAAGATTCTTGAGTTTACCCAGACAGACCTTAACATAGATATTGAAGAAAGTACTGTTGCTGGCAACACAACTTTGTTAGGCGAAAAGCCTGCGTACCTTCGCTTTAATCATAGTCCCGTCATAAATAATGAGATAAAACATCAATGGTACTTTGAGTTGTTTTGCGAGGATGCAGAACCATTGTTAGCTTGGCTGCCACCGCAATATCATTATCACTGGCAAGGAAAGACAGATGTTCAAGCATGGGTTGAGCAATGGCAAAATCAATATGACTTTGTCGTAAAAACTAAGGTAAAAGGCGCTGAAATCGCCAGAAATAAAGATCACTTATATTTTCAGAATATTGAAGGCCATATAAAAGGGCGATATCTTAGTACTGACCTGAAACAGGTTGCCAGTCAATATGAAATTTACGATGCACAGTTTGACGTATTGGGTATTGGTTTTGCTAGAGCAGGTCAAAAATATTTTAATTCGGTCGATGTCAAATTAAACTATAGAGAAAAACAAGGTCAATTTTCGTTGTTGAGCCAAGAAGCGGCTATTCAACAATCCAACTGGTTTGAAAAACCGTTACCCTACCAAAGTATTGCTGCGCAGGGCGTTTTTTCAAGGGATCAAAATGGGGTTGTGGTTAAGACATCCGGCTTAAACATTTTATTACCAGATTTGGAAGCGATAGGTGATTTGTCACTGACTTTTGTTGAAAACAAACCAGTTGAAATAGATATGGCATTATTATTAGAGCCTTTTCAAGTGAGGGCCGTATCTCAATATTTGCCGAGGAAGAAACTTAATGTCAAATTGGCGGATTGGTTTGATAGGGCTTTAATATCTGGTACAGCCAAAAATACAAAGTTTGGTTTAAAAGGGGCGTTGGATAAGATGCCTGACTATTACTTTAAAACAAAGTTAGACAATACAGATGTCCAATACCACAAAGACTGGCCTATTCTTAATAATGCCAATATAAATTTGTTGTTAGAAAATCAAGCATTGCAAGCAAAAGTAATGAGTGGAAATGTATTAACAACACCCATCCAAAATACAAAAATTAATATTAAAGATATTATGCAAAAGCCAGCTGTTGTTGAAGCAGAAGTTAACGCAGTTGGGCGAGTTGAAAAATTGATTGATATATTACAACAAAGCCCGCTATCACAACGTATTGGTCAGGGACTGGTACCTTATCTATTTCACGGTGATATGGATATATCTTTTGATTTGCAATTGCCATTAAGTTCAAATCATATAGATGATATTAAAGTTGATGGGCTATTACTTTGCAAACAAACGGATGCTTACCTTTACAGGCAAGATATTCCTGTAGAGGCGATAGAAGGTCAACTTCGTTTCACAGAGAATAAAATATTTTCAGAGCAACTCAGGGCCAAAATTTGGGGAGAAGAAACAGATTTTATTTTGCAATCTCAATATAATAAAAAAACAGATAAAAAAATTACAACAGTGCAAGCCCAAGGTCAAGTTGATGTGCCCAAAGCGTTACAACATTTTTCACAAAAAAATATAGATTTAGTTCATGGGGCTACAGACTATGAGTTGGATGTTAAAATTGTCAGTGATCAAGAAAAATGGAAAAGTGATTTTAATATAACTTCAGATTTAATAGGCGTTTCAATGATATTGCCAAAAAATCTGGGTAAAACAACCACTGAAAGTACACAGTTTGTGTTATCGGGCAATGTGAACTCTCATCAAGAGGCACAATGTAAACTTTCCCTGCCAAATGTTAATGCCGCTTTAAATTTTCAGACAAAGAAAAACCAGCCCCGAAAGTTTATGGGAGGGAATATATATTTTGGTCAAGAGCAGAAAGCGCAGCATAGGCAAGATGGGCAGTTAATTATTGATGGGGAATTAGCCGATTTTAAATTAGGCGAATATGTTGACTTGTTTAAAAGGCATAAGCTTAATGAGGGGAGGGGGAATAATAAGCATATTACCTTCGCGCCCAAAATTGATATTGGGATTGGTGCGATAGATTTGTATGGCCTAAAAGCTAATAATGGTCGCTTAGAAGGTCGCATAGATCAAGAGTGGGACAACTGGCAGTTTTCTTTGGTTTCACCTGAAATAACCGGGTATTTTTCTGTGCCACGAGATGATATAAATCGTGTGGTTGTTTTAGAGCTGGATAAGCTCCTGATTCCAAATGAACTGGTGCAGAATGACAATATACAATCTAGCTTTGATTTTTCCAGTTGGCGTTTTCCTTTGGAAGTTGATATTGATTATTTACAGTACAAAGATAAAGTAATGGATAATGTCGTGGTTAAGTTTGAACCCATTCAATATGGGTATTACATTAAACAACTTTCTTTTTGGATGAAAGATACCAGATTCGATGCAAAAGGCTATTGGCATGATTTGACTGAGAACGGACAAGTGGATTTAAGTGGAAAAGTTTTAACTGAAAATATTTCATCTACATTAGACATAGTTGGATTGAAAAAGTCTCTCCGAAAAGCAAATGGGTCAGTAGATTTCAACCTGAGTTGGGCGGGCTCACCCTTTAAATTCAGACCTGAAGCGCTCAATGGAGAAATCAATTTTAACTTCAAAGATGGTTCTATTGAAGGTGTTAATCCAGGTTTCGGTCGTATTTTGAGTTTGGTGAGTATTGATAATATCCAAAGACGGTTAAACTTGGATTTTAGTGATGTCACAAAAAAAGGGATGACTTTTGATGACTTATTTGGGAAGGTATACTTAATAGATGGTAGTATTTATTCAGATAAAGTGACATTGAATTCGGCGTCTGCTCGGGTTGAAGCTAATTTTAGAACCCGCTTCGACAGTCAACATTTAAATGGTCATATCACTGTAATGCCTGATTTTACAGGAAGCTTGCCTATTGCAGCAACGATTGCGTCCGGAAATCCTGCCGTGGGCGCAGCCGTTTGGGTTATGGACAAGTTATTAGGCCCTACGCTCCAAGAAATGAATAGGCAAGAATATTTGTTAATGGGCTCTTGGACAGATCCTATTATAAAATCTAATAATGTGCAGATGACAGATAAAGGGGGTGGTTCATGAAAGTGGCATTAATTCAACTTGCAACGACGTCAAATATATCAGATGATCTCAATCGAGTAGAAGAATACATACAAGCGGCACAGATGCAGCAGGTTGAACTAGTTGTCTTACCTGAAGAGTTTTTAACTTTATCATTATCTCAAGCAGAAAAAATTGCGATGGCTGAGAAATTAGGGAAGGGCGAGTTGCAAAGTATTTTAGCAGGGTTTGCTAAAAAATATCATGTTGCCATTGTTGCGGGTACCTTGCCTATTCTCAGTCTAGACGATGGTGCCGATCTTTCTAATCAATATTACTCTAGTTGTTTGTTGTTTGATGCATATGGAAAGCGAGTAGCACATTACCATAAAATACATTTATTTGATGTGAAGATTACATCTGCAAATGAGTCATATTATGAGTCTGAGTATGTCCTACCAGGCTCGCAAGTAGTGACATATGCACAATTTGAAGATTATCCTGCGGCCCATTTGGGCCTTTCTATCTGCTATGATATTCGATTTCCTGAAATGTATAGACGCATGGCTATACAAGGAGCAAATATATTTTTGGTGCCTTCAGCGTTCACGATTCCCACGGGACAGAAACATTGGGAAATTTTATTGCGTGCCAGAGCGATTGAAAATTTGAGTTTTGTTCTGGCTTGTAATAATGTCGGCACACGCAAAAGCGGAGAAGGGACATATGGGCATTCTATGATTATTTCCCCTTGGGGAGACGTATTAGCCAGCTTAACAGATACGGAAGATATGATCGTCCAGGATATTGATATAGACATAAGTCATAAATTAAGAAGAGAGTTTCCAGTTTTAGAGCATGCGCGCTCGCTAAAATAATAGGGTATAAACATGAATGATTCACTGGCAATTGCAAAATCAGATTTGCTGGACCCAGCAGGTCTTACAGACACTGATTTACAGTCCGTTTTGAATAAGGTTATGGTACGTAATGTAGATTATGGGGATTTATATTTTCAAAGTGTGCATCAAGAGTCTTTTGCTTTAGAAGACGGTATTGTCAAAGAGGGTAGTAGCCATATTGACCACGGGGTTGGAGTGAGAGCGATTAGTGGCGAACAAACAGGCTTTGCCTATTCTGACGATATTATTTTACCTGCTCTTGATCAAGCGGCAACGGCTTCTAGCATGATAGCAAAGCAAGGTGGTACGCACAAAGTCAAACTTTGGCAACCACCCTCTAATATTTCACCATTGTATAGGCCGCATAACCCGATTGAATCTATTCCGGTCAATGAAAAAATTGCATTGCTACAAAAACTGGACACGTATGTACGAAAACAAGATCCTCGCGTTCAGCAAGTTGTGGTGAGTTTGTCTGGTGTGTTTGAGAAAATACTCATTGTTGCCAGTGATGGGACTTTTGCCGCAGATGTACGACCATTAGTGCGACTCAATGTATCTGTGATTGTCTCCCAGGGGGATAAACGTGAAACTGGAAGCTCTGGTGGGGGACAGCGTTCAGGCTATGAATACTTTTTAGAAGGCAATCGAGCATATGAGTTTGCTGATGAAGCTTTGCGTCAAGCATTACTGAACCTAGAAGCTGTCGAAGCCCCAGCAGGTGAAATGACCGTTGTGCTTGGCCCAGGGTGGCCGGGCGTATTATTGCATGAAGCGGTTGGCCATGGTTTAGAAGGGGATTTTAATCGTAAAGGCAGCTCCAATTTTTCTGGACGGATTGGGGAGCAGGTTGCTTCTAGCTTATGCACGGTTGTAGATGATGGAACCATAGAAAATAGACGAGGTTCTTTGACAATAGATGATGAGGGTACGCCTACGCAAAAAACTGTTTTAATTGAGAATGGTATTTTAAAAGGCTATTTGCAAGATAAACACAATGCCAAGTTAATGAATCAAAAATCTACCGGTAATGGTCGTCGAGAGTCTTTTGGTCATATTACATTACCGCGCATGACCAATACATTTATGCTGCCAGGTCAGCACACACATGAGGAAATTATTGCCTCCGTTAAAAACGGTTTATATGCAGCGAATTTTGGTGGTGGCTCTGTAGATATTACATCTGGGCAATTTGTTTTTTCAGCCAGTGAAGCGTATTTGATTGAAGATGGTAAAATTACACGTCCTGTCAAAGGGGCAACCTTAGTGGGTGATGGACCTGATATTATGTCCAAAATTGCAATGGTGGGTAATAATTTAGAATTAGATCATGGTGTGGGTACGTGCGGCAAAGAAGGTCAAAGCGTACCAGTTGGGGTTGGACAGCCTACATTAAGAGTTGACAATATTACCGTGGGCGGCACTAAGACAAATTAAAGGGGTATTTTAGTATGACTTCAGCATTACCGACAAAATTAGAACAATTAGTTGATCAACAGCAATATCAAAAATTAGTATCAGATATGCTTGATATGGCGAAAAAAGAAGGCGCAGAAGAGGCTGAAGTTTCCACAAACTTACAGCAAGGCTTGGGCATTAGTGTTAGACAACAACAAGTAGAAAACTTAGAATTTAATCGCGATAAAGGTATCGGTATCACTGTCTATATTGATAAACGTAAAGGGACAGCAAGTACTTCGGATATATCTCATGCGGCTATTAAAACCGCCGTAAAGCAAGCAGTGGCTTTAGCAAAAGTCACGGAGCGCGATGATTATGCCGGTCTAGCAGATCCCAAAGATTTGGCGGAATATATACCTGACTTGGAATTATACCATCCGTGGGAACACGATATTGCTCAAGCGATAGATATAGCAAAACATTGTGAAAAAGCAGCTTTAGATTTTGATAAACGAATTAGCAATAGTGACGGTGCGTCAATACACTCACAACAAGGTTTTAGACTTTATGGAAATAGCAATGGCTTTTTGGCAGGCTATCCCAGCAGTCGTCATAGCTTGTCTTGCGTTATGATAGCCAAGGGTAAGCAAAATATGGTAAGAGATTATGATTACACCGTATCCCGAGATGCGAGTCTACTAGATACGGCACTCATGATTGGAGAAAGTGCTGCTGAGAAAACAGTTAAACGTTTAGATGCTAGAAAAATCCGAACCAGTGACATGCCGGTTATATTCTCACCTAAAATATCTCAATCTATACTAGGACATTTTTTATCTGCCATTTCTGGCAGTCGATTGTTTAGGAAAACAACTTTTTTGTTAGATTCATTAAATACACCCGTTTTTCCCAAGCATATCAGTCTAGAAGAAAACCCACATTTACTGGGGGCTTTAGGCAGCTCTCCTTTTGATGGAGATGGCGTACAAACGCGCAGTAAAAAATTGGTTGAGAATGGAGTTGTGAGTAGTTATATTTTGAGTGCTTATTCTGCCCGCAAGCTAAAAATGGATAATACGGGTAATGCCGGGGGGGTACGCAATGTATCTGTCACTACCTGCGATCAAAACTTAGAAGCCTTATGTCAAGAAATGGGACAAGGGTTATTGGTAACAGAGCTGATGGGACAAGGTGTGAACTTAGTGACGGGAGATTATTCTCGTGGCGCTTCCGGATTTTGGGTTGAAGATGGTAAAATACAATACCCCGTGCATGAAATAACAATTGCTTCAAATTTGAAAAAAATGTTTCAAAATATCGTTAAAATTGGTAATGATATTGATCGACGCGGTAATATTTTCACCGGCTCAATTTGGGTTGATAAGATGATGGTGGCTGGTAGCTAGCACGCTTGTTTCGACTGGTTTCTATACATTTAAGCATGAACTTGAGCTTCTGTCAGTGAAAGAGCCATTTGTATAAGCCCGATATTTTTTAAATTGTGTGCCTCTTAAATATTAGGAATTCGTGTCGCATGAAGAAGAAAAAATCAGGACCTAGTTTTAATCTTAAGAATATTGTAGTTGCTCAATTTATTTTATTTCTGAGTGCACATTGTCATGCTTTAGTTGTGGCGAATAAAGACGATTTCACAATGAAGTTTGACGGACGTATGTTTATTGATGCAGCTAAGTACACAAATGCAAATGACATTGATTTTGGTAATGATATTATTTTTCGCACGTTACGAATTGGCGCTAAAGGACATTATCATTATCTAGATTATCAGGCAGAATTAAATTACGCCAATGATCAGTTCATAGCTAGGAATGTGACCATAGCGTTTAAACCTAGTACACATTGGCAGATAAAAATAGGTCAATTTAAGCCTTATGTTAGTTTGGAAGAATTAACAAGCTCACGTTATATTAATTTTCTAGAGCGTGGCATTATTAATACCTTTGTTCCTAGCCGTCGCCTAGGTGCTGGCGTTCATCATTTTAACCACTTTGGGTCAAATTTAGATTATACTTTTTCGTTAGGCGGTTTTGGGAGTAGCATTGGCAACGGCTCCATCAATGGTGGTGAGCACAGTAAAAATATTAATGGACGCTCTGTATTGATGCATACTCTATCAGACAACTGTAACAGTTTGTTGGGTATCAGTGTTAGCTATACCGACGTAGATTCTGCAGGCAAAATTGACTATGCTCCCAGGCCTGAGTCAGGCGTGACTAATATTCGGTTAGTCGATACGGATACAATCAACCAATCAAAATATGCCATATTATATAATCTTGAGTCAGCAATTCAGCTTGGGCCATTAAGTTTTCAAGGTGAGTATATGCTCAACAAAATTCATCGAATCAATAACTCAAGTTTATCTTTTAATGGTTTTTATTTTTTTACAAGTTATTTTCTGACCTCTGATAATCGTATCTTAGATAAAAAATCTGCAGCCTATAAGCGGGTAAAGCCTAATCATCAATGGGGAGCTGTTGAATTTGTTGC
>TARA_R110002110_G_scaffold61225_2_pt1 | contig 29134 bp, 23 predicted proteins | sample TARA_R110002110 | Tara Oceans TARA_R110002110 (sample SAMEA4397330) | marine metagenome | biome: Polar Biome; feature: [SRF] surface water layer (ENVO:00010504); material: water (ENVO:00002006), including particulate matter (ENVO:01000060) such as... | depth 5 m
CAGACCGGGGCGGTGGCGCGACTGTAGCGCCAGTCAGAAGATATCCTTTATCAGCTCATCGTTGGTTCTGCCACCGGCGCCCTGTTGTTCGCTGTCACCGCCCGGAGCGGGAACCCGCTCTTCCCGGAAGTACTCGAAGATGGCATTGTCCTGGCCAGGACGGGCCAGCAGTCCGGTGTCGGGGTCGATCCGGACATGGACGATTCCCGGTGGCAGCGGGCGCTCTGTGTCCGGGCTGTCGCGCAACGCAAACCGCATGTAGTCTATCCAGATCGGCAGTGCCGCGGTGCCGCCGAACTCGCGCCGACCCAGCGGGGTGTAGTTGTCGAAGCCCACCCAGGCAGTGGTCACGACATCCCGGTTGTACCCGGAGAACCAGGCGTCCATGGGTCCGTTGGTGGTACCGGTCTTGCCGGCGAGGTCATTGCGGCCCAGGGCCAGCGCCCGGCGCCCGGTGCCGCGTTTGATGACGTCCTGCAGTATGCTGTTGAGAATAAAGTTGATCCGCTCCTCCATGACCCGTTCGGCCCGCGGCGGCTGGTCGCTTTCAGACGTGCCCGACAGGATCTCTTCCATCCGCAGCTCCCTGTCCTCCAGCGCGGGACCGGCAACATCCTCGCAGTCCCTGCAAACGGTGGCCGGCATGGCCTGGTAAATCGTGTTGCCATCGACATCCTCCACCCGCTCAATGAGCCAGGGTGTTACCGCGTAGCCGCCGTTGGCCAGCACCGAGTAGGCGGCTGCAAGCTCCAGCGGTGTCATTACATGGGTGCCCAGGGCGAGAGAGAGGTCCTGTGGAAATTCACTGGTGTCGATACCGAATCGCTGCACATGCCGGAGCAGCTGGGGTACGCCGATCTGCTGCAACAGGCGGATTGATACCAGGTTGCGGGACTGGGTCAGGGCCCAGCGCAGGCGGGTGGGGCCGTAGAAGCGGCCGCCGTCGTTCTCCGGGCGCCAGATATCTTCCAGCGAAGTATCCTGCAATACCACCGGGGCATCGTTGATGATACTGGCGGCGGTGAAGCCGGCTTCCAGGGCGGCGCTGTAGACGAAAGGCTTGAAGCTGGAGCCGGGCTGGCGCCTGGCCTGGGTGGCGCGATTGAACTTGCTGTTCTCAAAGCCCATGCCACCGACAATGCTGACAATCGCGCCATTGTCCGGGTTCAGGGACACCAGCGCCGCCTGGGCGGCCGGAACCTGGGCCAGTTGCCAGCTGCCGTCCTGCCGTTGCTCAACCCGGATAAGGTCGCCCACACTGACCACGTCCGCCACGCTTTGCGGCGCCCTTCCCACTGAGTTTTCCGAGAGGTAGGGGCTGGCCTGGCGCAGGCCGTGATCCCACAGCAGGGTATCGCTGCTGCCATCGCGGAACAGGATACTGACCTGCCGGTCTCCCAGTTCAGTGACAATGGCCGGTGTCAGGCCTGCCTCCACCGGTGTCTCGGCCAGGGCGGCCTGCCACAGGGCCAGGGCATCCTGGCCAGAGCCCTCCGCCGGTGGCGGTAGCTGACGCTCCGGGCCGCGGTAGCCATGGCGCTTGTCGTAGGTGATCAGGCCCTGAACCACGGTTTCCTGCGCCAACTGCTGGAGTTCGCTGCCGATGGTGGTGTAGACCCTGTAGCCGTCGGTATAGGCCGCCATGCCGAAGCGGTCCAGCATCTCCTGGCGCGCCATTTCCGCGGCATAGTGAGCCGCGAAACTCAGCTGTGCTCCGTGATGGCTGGCGCTGACGGGTTCTGCCACGGCACTGGCCCAGGCGTCGCGATCGATGTAGCCCAGGCCGAGCATGCGGCCCAGGATCCAGTTGCGCCTCTCCAGGCTGCCCTCGGGGCCGCTGATCGGGTTGTTGCGTGACGGGGCTTTGGGTATGCCGGCGAGCATCGCATGCTGGGCCAGGCTCAGCTCGCTGATGCTGCTGCCATAGTAAACCTGTGCCGCGGCCTCGAAGCCGTAGGAGCGGTGGCCCAGAAAAACCCGGTTGAAATACAGCTCAAAGATTTCTTCCTTCTCCAGTTCGCGCTCGATCTTGATAGCCAGCAGGATTTCGTTGAACTTGCGCATGAACGTGCGCTCGAGACTCAGGAAGTAGTTGCGTGCCACCTGCATGGTGAGGGTGCTGCCACCGGAACCTTTTTCGCCGGTGAGTGCCAGCTCGGACACCGCCCGCATGAGGCCGGCGAAGTCCACGCCCCGGTGGCGGAAAAAACGGTCGTCTTCCGCGGCCAGCAGGGCCTGGATAAATTGGGCCGGGATCTGATCGAACTGCATGGGGTTGCGTTTCTGCTCTCCAAACTGGCCGATCAGGTCGCCCTCGCGGGTAAAGACCTGCATCGGGGTCTGCAGTTTGACGTCTCGCAGAGTTGCGACGTCAGGCAGGCCCGGGTTCAGATACAGATAGACTCCTGCCAGAAGCCAGCTGGCGCCGAGAATGCCGAGCAGGATGCAGCGCAGTAAAAAACGGAGGAACTTCATTTATCCCTTTACAAAGCAGTGGCTTGTATTACTGTAGGGTGGAAGGGTAGCGAGATCGTTTGGTAATTATAAGCTTATTTTGCTTTTTGATTGCAGGAATGATTATGCTATACCTATAATTAATGTAATGGTGTATAAAAACAAGCTAAGTGAGTGATACTCATAGGAAAATGCTTTGTTGGGGATTCTAGGGAAGAAAAGGTCGGCGCCGGTGCTGGGGTTGGATATCAGCTCCACCACCGTCAAGCTGCTTGAGCTGAGCCAGTCCGGGGGTCGCTACCGGGTGGAGAGCTACGCGGTAACATCGCTGCCAGTGGACGCGGTCATTGAGAAAAATGTCAATGACATTGAGGGTGTGACCAACGCCATTCGTACGGTTGTGGCACAGTCACGGACCAAGCTGAAGACCGCGGCCGCCGCTGTTGCCGGGTCGTCCGTGATCACCAAGGTCATCGACATGCCCGCCGGGCTCAGTGACGATGACATGGAAACCCAGCTCACCCTGGAAGCGGATCAGTACATTCCCTACCCGCTGGATGAAGTGGCGATTGATTTCGAGATCCAGGGTCCCTCGCCGGAACGCGCCAACCAGGTAGAGGTGCTTATCGCCGCCTGTCGCCGCGAAACCATAGACTCGCGGGTGGATGCCATCGAGAGCGCCGAACTCACTGCGCGTATCATGGATGTCGAGGCCTACGCCATGGAGCGTGCCTACGGCCTTATCCGGAGCCAGCTCGACCTGGAAATGGAGAGCATGGTGGCCGTTGTGGATATCGGCGCCACCATGACCACTCTCAGCGTGCTCAACAACGGCCAGACCATCTATACCCGCGAACAGCTTTTTGGTGGCAAGCAGCTTACCGATGAAATAATGCGCCGCTATGGCCTGCCCCTGGAGGAAGCCGGGCTGGCCAAGAAGCAGGGCGGGCTGCCCGATGACTACGAACCCGAGGTGCTGGTCCCCTTCAAGGAGGCCGTGGTGCAGCAGGTGGCGCGGTCGCTGCAGTTCTTTTTCTCCTCCAGCCAGTTCAACGACGTGGACTACATTATTCTTGCGGGTGGCGTGTCCTCCATGGAGGGTCTCGTTGATCTGGTGCAGGACAAGCTGGGAACGCCGACGGCGGTTGCCAATCCCTTTGCCGAGATGACCATTTCATCGCGGGTCAACGCCGTGGCCCTGAGCAGCGATGCGCCGGCCATGATGATTGCCTGCGGCCTCGCACTGCGGAGCTTTGACTGATGGCGCAAATCAACCTCCTGCCCTGGCGCGAAGAGCGCCGCGCCGAACGCAAGAAAGAGTTTCTGATGCTGTTGGCCGCGGTGGTCGCCGTCGGTATTGGCCTGGTAATGCTCGGTGACCGCCTGGTTAACGGCCAGATTGACTACCAGAAGGCGCGCAACCAGTATCTGACCCAGGAAATCCGTGTTCTGGACAAGCAGGTCGAGGAAATCAAGGACCTGCAGCGGCGCCGCAACCAGTTGATTGAACGCATGCGCGTGATCCAGGAATTGCAGGGCAACCGCCCGATCATTGTCCGGGTACTGGACCAGCTGGTTCGAACTGTTCCCGATGGTGTTTTCTACACCAGTCTGACCAGTCAGAACAACCTGATCAGCCTCACCGGCATCGCCGAGTCCAACAACCGGGTTTCCAGCCTGATGCGGCGTCTGGATGGTTCGGACTGGCTGCAGCAGCCGAACCTGGACTCGGTACGCGCGGCTACCCAATACGGGGATCAGGCGGCAACGTTCAACCTGAAGGTCAAGGTGCAGTTGCCGGCATCTGACAATGGCGCGGGAGAATAGTTGTGGCACTTGAAGATAGTCTCCGGGCGCTAAAGGAATTCGATGTCAACGACATCGATTTCGACAACATCGGGTCCTGGCCAGCGGGCGTCAAGGCTGTGCTGTGCGCGCTGCTGCTCATCGTCGTGCTGGTGGCCGGTTATTACTTCCACATCAAGGATCTGCAGCTGCAGTTCGACCGGGTGCAGGCGGAAGAGAGCCGGTTGAAGCAGGACTTTGAGAAGAAGGCCTTTGAGGCCGCCAATCTGGAGGCCTACAAGGAGCAGATGGTGGAAATGGAGGAATCCTTTGGCGCCCTGGTCAGCCAGTTGCCCAGCGATACCGAGGTCCCGGGCCTGCTGGAGGACATTACCAACAAGGGCCTGATGCACGGCCTGGAGATCAACAGCATCAACCTGCAGGCAGAGCAGGCGCGCGAGTTTTACGTCGAGCTGCCGATAGCCATAACGGCTACCGGCTCCTACCACGATCTTGGCGCCTTCATCAGCGGGATGGCCGGCCTGCCACGCATCGTGACCTTGCACGACTTTTCTATCACTGCGCGGTCCGGCAACAGTAATGCGCTCAACCTGAGCATTACTGCCAAGACCTACCGCTACAAGGATGGAGAGGGCTGATATGAGCAAGGTGTGGCGTCTGGCCGCAACGGCGGTGTCTGCGGCCCTGCTGAGCGCCTGCGGAGGGAATGATTTCGACGATCTCGACGCGTTCATGGCCGAGAAGCGCTCGCGTCCCGGCGGTATTATCGCGCCGATCCCGACCTTCCCCGCCTACGAGGCGTTTTCCTATAGCGCCACAGCGCTGCGCAGCCCTTTTGATCGCCCGGTGGAAGTGCGGGATATCACGCAAATGCAGGCCATCAGCGCGATCAAGCCCGACGAGAACCGGGCCAAGGAGTTTCTTGAGCAGTTCACTTTCGACTCGCTCTCGATGGTGGGGTCGCTGGAACGCGGCGGCACCCAGTGGACCCTGATCAGGGATCCCGAGGGTGGCGTGCACCGGGTACGCCTGGGGAATTTCCTGGGGCGCAATCACGGCAAGATCGTCGAGATGACAGATACCTATGTCGCCGTGGTGGAAATCGTCAGTGACGGTAGCGCGGACGGGTGGGTGGAGCGCCCGCGGACAATCGAATTGAGCGGCATCTGACGCAAGGGCCATTGGTGACAGCCATGTTGAACATAACAGCGAAATTGGGGAAGAATGCCGTGAGAGAAGGACCTTGCAGACGCGGGTGGGGACTGCAAAATCTGGCAGCAATGCTGGTTTTCAGTCTCTTCGCACAAGCCGTATATGCGGCTCCAACGGTAACTGACATCGAGTTTGCTTCCCGCCCTGGCAGCAAGTTCGAGGTGCGCCTGGATTTTGACGAAACCCCGCCGGACATGCAGGCTTACACTATCGAAAAGCCGGCCCGGATCGCGATCGATTTTCCCGGCGCCCGCAGCGCCCTGCCGCGCAAGAGCTACTCCCTGCCCTACGGCAACGCCACCGGCGTGGTGGTGCTGGAATCCGGTGACCGCACCCGCATGGTGCTGAACCTGGTCAAGCTGGTGCCCTACGAGACCCGGGTGGAAGGCAACAGCCTCTATCTCGTCGTCGGTCAGGACGACACCGGCGACTACGTCAAGCCAGCCAGTGACCCCAACCGCCTGATCTCCCGCGTGGAGCAGGTAGGCCGTGAACAGTCCAGCATCACCGACCTGCAGTTCCAGCGCACCGGGGACGGTGAGGGTCGGTTGACCCTGGAGCTGAGCAACCCCTCGGTTGATGTCAACGTCTTCAGCGAGCGCGGCGATATCCGTGTGCAGTTTCTGGACACCAGCGTCCCGGAGCGCCTGATGCGGCGCTACGATGTGACTGACTTCGCCACGCCTGTTACCAGCGTTGACGTCAACAGCGCCGAACGCGGCGCAACCCTGACCCTGAAGACGACCGGTGAGTTTGACTATCTGGCCTACCAGACCGACAACCAGTACGTACTCGCAGTCAAGCCGCTGACCAAGAAGGAGCTGGAGGACCGCCGTGACGAGTTCAACTACGTCGGCGAGCGTATCTCCCTGAATTTCCAGGATATTGAGGTGCGTGCGGTACTGCAGCTGCTCGCCGATTTCACCGAGCTGAACCTGGTGGCCAGCGACACGGTTTCCGGCCGCATCACCCTGCGCCTGCAGAATGTACCCTGGGACCAGGCCCTGGAACTGGTGCTGCGCACCAAGGGCCTGGACAAGCGCCAGATCGGCAATGTGTTGATGGTCGCGCCGGCCGCGGAGATCGCCGAGCGCGAGCGGCAGCAGATCGAGGCCAACAAGCAGATAGCCGAGCTTGCCCCCCTGCAGAGCGAATTCATTCGCATCCGCTACGCCAGCGCTGCCAGCGTGGTCAATCTGTTCAAGGCGGGCTCCGAGGACGGTGGCACCCTGATTTCCTCACGCGGGTCGGTGATCGTTGAGCCGCGCACCAATTCCCTGATCGTGACCGAGACCTCCTCCAAGCTGGCGGAGATTCGCGACCTGATCGACCTGGTCGACATCCCCATCCGCCAGGTCATGATCGAGGCTCGCATCGTGATTGCCCAGTCTGACCTGGAGAAGGAGCTGGGTATCGAGTGGGGCGGCGGCTTCGTGGAGAATGACTTCAACGGCAATGCCCTGTCGGTGTCCGGCGACACCGCCAACGTTGCCGCCCTCAACCAGTCGGTCATTGATGGCACGGCTTCCAGCGTCAATTTCCCGGGCGCCCTGCTGGTGGATCTCGGGGTTGCCTCCAAGGCCGGCGGCTTCGCCGTGGGCTTTACCAGCGAGGACCTGTTCCTGACCTCCGAGCTGTCGGCGCTGGAGGCCGCGGGCACCGGCGAAGTGGTGTCCCAGCCCAAGGTGATAACCGGGGACAAGCAGAAGGCGGTGATCCAGTCCGGTACCGAGGTGCCGTACCAGGAAGGGTCGCTCAGTGGCCAGAATACCACCGCCTTCAAGGAAGCGGTGCTGAAGCTGGATGTGACCCCCAACATCACCCCGGACGACCGCATTCTGCTGGACCTGGTGATTACCCAGGATTCAGTGGGCGATCTCGTGCCCAGTGGCCAGGGGGGCTTCATCCCGTCGATCGACACCACCGAGCTCACCACGCAGGTGTTGGTGGGCAACGGCGAGACAGTGGTCCTGGGCGGTGTTTTCCGCACCGAGAACATCCAGTCTGTCAGCAAGGTGCCATTCTTTGGTGACATACCCTATGTCGGCGCCCTGTTCCGCAACGAGTCGAATTCCAAGACCAAGACGGAGACGCTGATTTTCATCACGCCGCGAATCCTCGCCGACAGCCTGCTCGACTAGGGGGCCGCCCGCTTCCCCAATGCCGGATCTCCAGCGCGTCTTTCTTGTCGGCCCCATGGGGGCTGGCAAGAGCACTATAGGCAAGTATCTTGCGCGCCATCTCGGGCTGGCGTTCGCCGACACCGACACCGAGATTGAAAACCGCACCGGCGCCGACATTCCCTGGATCTTCGATGTCGAGGGCGAAGCCGGGTTCCGCGACCGCGAACAGCAGGTAGTGGAAGAAATGACCTGCATGGATCATATTGTCCTCGCCACTGGCGGCGGTGTGATCATGCGCCCGCAAAACCGTCAGGCCCTGGCGTCGCGGGGCTTTGTGATCTATCTCCATGCTACCGTCGAGGAGCAGGTGCGCCGCACCCGCAATGACCGCAAGCGGCCACTGCTGCAGACCGGCAATCCCGAGCAGGTCCTGCGCGACCTGATGCTGGTGCGGGACCCCCTCTACCGCGAAATCGCCGATCTCGTCATCGACACTGACGGCAGCAGCCCGCGGGCCGTGGCGCAGCGCCTGCTGCAGGCCCTCGTGGCCCTTGGCTAAAGACAAAGCCGGGAACTCGGCGCTAGAATAGCCTCCCTTTCCAGCGCGGAGTCGCCAGTGTCTGTGATCATGCACACCCTTCATGTCGAACTGGGCGAGCGCAGCTACCCGGTCTATATCGGCCGCGACCTGTTCGCGGACGGCAGTGTCCTCGGGCGCCATGTCGGGGGCAGCGAGGTGGCGATAGTCAGTAATGAAACTGTCGCCCCACTGTATGTGCCGAGGATACACCGCGCCCTGGGTGAAAGCCGGCGGATAACCGAAATCGTGCTGCCGGATGGCGAGCAGTACAAAACCCTGAAGTCCCTGGAGCACATTCTGGAGCGCCTGCTGCAGGAGCGTCACAGTCGCAGTACCACGATTGTGGCGGTCGGTGGCGGCGTGGTCGGCGACATCGCGGGCTTTGCCGCGGCCTGCTACCAGCGCGGAGTCGGCTTTATCCAGGTGCCCACCACCCTGCTCTCACAGGTGGACTCCTCGGTCGGTGGCAAGACCGCCGTCAACCATCCCCTGGGCAAGAACATGATCGGCGCCTTCTACCAGCCCCGGGCGGTGTTGATAGATACCGATAGCCTGCACACGTTGCCCGCCCGCGAGCTGTCAGCCGGCCTGGCCGAGGTCATCAAATACGGACTGATCTGCGACCCGGGGTTTTATGCCTGGTTGCAGGAGTCCATGCCCAGGCTGCTGGCACGCGAGGAGAGCGCCCTGGCAGAAGCGATCGAACGTTCCTGCAGCAACAAGGCACGGGTGGTCGCCGCCGACGAGCGCGAGGAGGGGCTGCGGGCCATCCTCAATCTGGGGCATACCTTCGGCCATGCCATTGAAACCGCCCAGGGTTATGGCAACTGGCTGCACGGCGAGGCGGTGGCGGTCGGCATGCTGCTGGCAATGCGGCTCTCGGTTGCACGGGGGTGGGTAGACGCGGACGAAGTGGCAGTGCTGGAGGCGCTGCTGAGGCAGGCGCAGCTGCCGCTGCTGATTCCCGCGGGCATGACTCCGGAGGTTTTTCTGGATCTCATGGGGCGTGACAAGAAGGTCGTCGACGGCCGCCTGCGGCTGGTGTTGCTGCGCGCGATCGGCGAAGCCTGTGTTGTGGATGACGTCACCAGGGCAGAGCTGGAAGCGCTGCTTGGCGACGCGGTGGAGCGGGCCAAAGGCAGCTGCTGAGGCAGTTTGTTCCCAACAGTCCAACTGTGTAAAATGTCTCCCCCCTTTTGCCCGAGTGCTGCCGAGGCGCGGGGCTGTTCGGTGTAACCATTTGTTTTCATTAATTATTCTGGACCCAGTATGAGTGCAGGACTGTATAGCCCTGAAGAATTCCGTGACAACTGCGGCTTTGGCCTGATCGTCCACAGCGCCGGGGACGTCAGTCACCGTCTGCTGCAGACGGCGATTGAGTCCCTGACCTGCATGACCCACCGCGGTGGGATTGCCGCCGATGGCAAGACCGGTGACGGCTGTGGCCTGCTGATGCAGATGCCCGGCCCGTTCATGCGCACCCTGGCGCGTGAATGTTTCGCGACCGAGCTCGGTGACAACTTCGCCGTGGGACAGATTTTCCTCAGCCCCGACGAGGAGCGCGCGGCCGCGGCCCGCGCCGCGATGGAGCAGGCGCTCACTGCCCAGGGCCTCGATGTGGTTGGCTGGCGGCTGGTGCCCACCGACAGCAGCGTCTGTGGCGAGATTGCCCTCGCCGCCCTGCCGCGTATCGAACAGATCTTTGTGAATGCACCGGGCCTCACCCAGGACGAGCTGTCGACCAGGTTGTTTGTCAGCCGGCGCAAGGCCGAGAACGCGAACCAGGCCGATCCCGAGTTCTACATCTGCAGCCTTTCCGGCCGGGTCATCTCCTACAAGGGCCTGGTCATGCCGGTGGACCTGCCGCGCTTCTACGCCGACCTGGGAGACGAGCGCCTGGAGACGGCGATCTGTGTGTTTCACCAGCGTTTCTCCACCAATACCATGCCCAAGTGGCCGCTGGCCCAGCCGTTTCGCCTGCTGGCCCACAATGGTGAAATCAATACCATCGACGGCAACCGCAACTGGGCCGAGGCGCGCACGGCGCTGTTCGAGACCGACAAGCTGCCCAACATCCGCGATATCGCACCGCTGGTAAACCGCACCGGATCCGACTCCTCGAGCCTCGACAACATGCTGGACGTGCTGCTGACCGGTGGCGTCGACATGCCGCGCGCCCTGCGCATGCTGATTCCGCCAGCCTGGCAGAACATGGAGGACATGGATCCCGACCTGCGCGCCTTCTATGAATACCATTCAATGCACATGGAGCCCTGGGATGGTCCCGCGGGCATCGTCCTGACCGACGGTCGCTATGCCGTCTGCCTGCTGGACCGCAACGGCCTGCGTCCGGCGCGCTGGGTCAAGACCAAGGACGGGTTTATTACCCTGGCTTCGGAGGTCGGCACCCACGGCTATCGCAGCGAGGACGTGATCGCCAAGGGCCGGGTAGGTCCGGGCCAGATCCTGATGGTCGATACCCACACCGGCGAGCTGTTGCACACCCGGGATATCGACAACCGGCTCAAGAGCCGCCATCCCTACAAGCGCTGGCTGAAGGAAAACGCCAGGCGGATCGAGGGAACCTTTGGCGGCGAGCAGGCGCCGGGCATCGAGCGCGACATGATCATGCCGTTCCAGAAGATGTTCCAGGTCACCTTCGAGGAGCGCGACCAGGTGCTGCGGCCCCTCGCCGAATCCGGCAATGAAGCGGTGGGCTCGATGGGGGACGACACACCCATGGCGGTCCTCTCGCGACAGGAACGGCCCCTGTACGATTATTTCCGGCAGAAGTTTGCCCAGGTCACCAACCCCGCGATCGATCCGCTGCGGGAGGCCATTGTGATGTCCCTGGAGACCGACCTCGGCTGCGAGAAGAACATCTTCTACGAGGGCCCGGAGCATGCCGACCGGGTGATCCTGAGCTCCCCGGTGCTGTCCCAGGGCAAGTTCAACACCCTGCTGGCACTGGAGCGACCCGGATTCAAGGTCTGTGATATCGACGGCAGCTATGATCCCGCGGCAACAAATCTGCAGGAGGCCGTGGCTGCGCTGGTTCAAACCGCCGAGCAGGCGGTGCGTGACGGCGCCACCATCCTGATCCTGTCCGACCGCAGCATCGCCCCGGGGCGCCTGCCCATTCACAGCCTGATCGCCACCGGCGCGGTGCACCATCATCTGATCAAACAGGGCCTCCGCTGTGACGCCAACCTGGTGATCGAAACCGCCAGCGCCCGCGATTCCCACCAGGTCGCCTGTCTGCTGGGGTTTGGTGCCACCGCGATCTATCCCTATCTCGCCTATAGCGTGCTGGAGGACCTGATCCGTGACGGCGAGCTGTTGGGCGAGCCCAGCAGCTGCTACAAGAACTATCGCAAGGGCATCAACAAGGGCCTGCTGAAGATCATGTCCAAGATGGGCATTTCCGCGGTCAGTTCCTACCGCGGTGCGCAGCTGTTCGAGGCCGTGGGTCTGGCCCGGGAAGTGGTGGACACGGCCTTTTGCGGCGTTGCCTCGCGCATCGAGGGTGCCGGCTTTGCCGAGCTGGAAGATGACCAGAAGCGTCTGTCCAGGTTGGCCTGGAATCAGCGCAAGCCACTGCCGCCGGGCGGCCTGCTCAAGTATGTTCACGGCCAGGAGTACCACGCGTTCAACCCGGATGTGGTCACCACCCTGCAGCAGGCGGTTGCGACCGGCGACTATGCCACCTACCAGCGCTACGCCGACCTGGTCAACAAGCGTCCCGTCGCCACCCTCCGCGACCTGCTGGCGCCGGTACTGGCGGAGCAGCCGCTGGACCTGGACCAGGTGGAGCCCATAACCAGTATCCTGCCCCGCTTTGACTCCGCAGGCATGTCCCTGGGCGCCCTGAGTCCGGAAGCCCACGAGGCGCTGGCGGCGGCCATGAACCGCCTCGGCGCCCGCTCCAATTCCGGCGAGGGCGGCGAGGATCCCGCCCGCTTTGGCACCGAGCGCAGCTCCAAGATCAAGCAGATTGCGTCCGGTCGCTTCGGGGTTACACCGCATTACCTGGTCAATGCCGAGGTGCTGCAGATCAAGGTTGCCCAGGGTGCCAAGCCCGGCGAGGGCGGCCAGCTGCCCGGGGGCAAGGTCAACGAACTGATCGCCCGCCTGCGCTACTCGGTGCCCGGGGTGACCCTGATTTCTCCGCCGCCACATCACGATATCTACTCGATCGAGGATCTCGCGCAGCTCATTTTTGACCTCAAGCAGGTCAATCCGCAGGCGCTGGTGTCGGTGAAGCTGGTGTCGGAACCGGGGGTGGGCACCATCGCCGCCGGGGTGGCCAAGGCCTACGCCGACCTGATCACCATCAGCGGTTACGACGGCGGGACGGCGGCCAGCCCGCTGACCTCCATCCGCTACGCCGGCTCACCCTGGGAGCTGGGGCTGGCGGAAGTGCAGCAGACCCTGCGCGGCAACGGCCTGCGCGGCGTCATCCGGCTGCAGACCGACGGCGGCCTCAAGACCGGCCTGGACGTGATCAAGGCGGCCATTCTCGGTGCCGAGAGTTTCGGCTTTGGAACCGGTCCCATGGTGGCGCTGGGCTGCAAGTACCTGCGCATTTGCCACCTCAACAACTGCGCCACCGGTGTCGCGACCCAGAACGAGAAGCTGCGGGAAGACCATTTCAACGGCACCATCGAGATGGTCACCAATTTTTTCACCTTCATTGCCACCGAAACCCGCGAGTGGCTGGCCAGGCTGGGCGTGCCCTCGCTGGAAGCCCTGATCGGGCGCACCGACCTGCTGGCGCGGCTGCCGGGAGAAACCGTCAAGCAGGAGCGGCTGGATCTGTCGCCGCTGCTGTTCAAGCACCCCGATGCGGAGGGGCAGCCGGAGTTCTGCCAGGTGGTGGCAAACGAGCCCTTTGACCAGGGCGAGAAGGCAGAGGCCATGGTGGCGGCGACGTTGCCGGCGATCGAGGCCCGCAGCGGCGGGGAGTTCAGTTTCACTGTCACCAACTGCGATCGCTCCATCGGTGCCCGGATCTCCGGTGAAATTGCGCGCCGCTACGGCAACACCGACATGGAAACCACCCCTGTCACCCTGCGCCTCAATGGTACCGCGGGGCAGAGCTTCGGGGTCTGGAATGCCGGCGGCCTGCACATGTACCTGGAAGGGGACTCCAACGACTACGTCGGCAAGGGCATGGCCGGCGGCAAGCTGGTGATCTATCCCGCCCGGGATGCGGAGTTTCGTTCCCAGGACACCGTGATCATCGGCAACACCTGTCTCTACGGGGCAACGGGTGGTCGCCTGTTCGCTGCCGGTATTGCCGGGGAGCGCTTCGCGGTGCGCAACAGCGGTGCCCACGCTGTGGTCGAGGGTGCCGGCGATCACTGCTGTGAATACATGACTGGCGGCACTGTCACCGTGCTGGGGCCGACCGGGGTCAACTTCGGCGCCGGCATGACCGGCGGTTTTGCCTATGTGCTGGATCAGGATCGCTCGTTCATCGACAAGTACAACAGCGAGCTGGTGGATATCCACCGGGTGAACTCCGAGTACATGGAGCCGTACCGCTATTACCTGCGCAGCATGATCAGCGAGTTTGCCGGGGAAACGGGTTCAGCCTGGGGGGCGGAACTGCTGGATAACTTCGAGGATTACGTGGGCAAGTTCTGGCTGGTCAAGCCCAAGGCGGCGGACTTCAACCAGCTGTTGTCGCGCCTGCGCAACACCGACTAGGCGCCGGGAGGCGTAGCGTTTATGAGTAATCGTTTGTCGAACAACTTCCAGTTTATTGATGTCGGTCGCAACGACCCGGACAAGAAGACGATCGCGGCGCGCAAGACCGAATACGTCGAGATCTACGAATCCTTCACCGCCGAGCAGGCGGCGGAACAGTCGCACCGCTGCATTGAATGCGGCAATCCCTACTGTGAATGGAAGTGTCCGGTACACAATTTCATTCCCAACTGGCTCAAGCTGGTCAGCGAGGGCAATTTGTTCGAGGCGGCGGAACTCAGCCACCAGACCAATACCCTGCCCGAGGTCTGCGGCCGGGTATGCCCCCAGGACCGGCTCTGCGAGGGCGCCTGCACCCTGAACGACGGCTTTGGCGCGGTTACCATCGGCTCCTCGGAGAAGTACATTACCGATACCGCGCTGGCCATGGGCTGGCGCCCTGACATGTCCAAAGTCGTGTCCACCGGCAAGAAAGTCGCCATTATCGGCGCCGGTCCCGCCGGACTTGGCTGCGCCGATGTGCTGGTGCGCGCCGGGGTCAAGCCGGTCGTCTTCGACCGCTATCCCGAGATCGGCGGCCTGTTGACCTTCGGGATACCCGAATTCAAGCTGGAGAAAGAGGTGATGGTCCGGCGTCGGGAAGTCTTCGAGGGCATGGGTATCGAGTTCCGTCTCAACACCAATGTCGGCGAGGATGTCACCGTCGCCGAGCTGATGGAAGAGTACGATGCCCTGTTTCTGGGCATGGGGACCTACAAGGCCATGCGCGGCGGTTTTCCCGGCGAGAACCTGCCGGGTGTGCACAAGGCACTGCCCTACCTGATCGGCAACGTCAATCACAATCTGGGCTTCGAGCAGGAGCCCAAGGCCTACATCAACCTGAAAGGCAAGCGGGTGGTAGTGCTCGGCGGTGGTGATACCGCCATGGACTGCGTGCGCACGGCCGTGCGCCAGCAGGCGCAGCATGTGATCTGTGCCTACCGGCGCGACGAGGAGAACATGCCCGGCTCCCGCAAGGAAGTGGCCAACGCCCGCGAAGAGGGGGTGGAGTTCCTGTTCAACCGCCAGCCGGTCGAGATCGTGGAATATTTCGGCCGCGCCTGTGGGGTGAAGATGGTGGAGACCGAGCTCGGAGCCCCCGATGCCGGCGGTCGCCGCCGGCCCCAGCCCATTCCCGGCAGTGAAAAAATCCTCGAGGCCGACGCGGTGATTATCGCTTTTGGCTTCCAGCCCGATCCGCCGCAATGGCTGCAGGAGCTGGCTGTGGCCACCAACGACTGGGACGGAGTGGTCGCGCCCGAAGAGCAGGCCTTCCGCTTCCAGACCTCCAACCCCAAAGTGTTCGCCGGCGGTGATATGGTGCGTGGCTCCGATCTGGTGGTAACCGCCATCTGGGAGGGCCGCCAGGCCGCCGAGGGCATACTGGATTTTCTCGAGATCTGAGCAGCGAGGGCTGGATCGCCAATCACAAGACTGGAGTCGCCGTGACTGAACTGAAGAACGACCGCTTCCTGCGGGCCCTGCAGCGCCAGAGCGTTGATCGTACCCCCATCTGGATGATGCGCCAGGCGGGACGCTACCTGCCCGAATACCGCGCCACTCGTGAGCAGGCGGGCTCCTTCCTCGACCTGTGCAAGAACGCCGAGCTGGCCTGTGAAGTCACCCTGCAGCCGCTGCGGCGCTATCCCATGGACGCGGCGATCCTGTTCAGCGACATCCTCACCGTGCCCGATGCCCTGGGTCTGGGACTGTATTTCGAGGAGGGCGAGGGGCCGCGCTTTCGCAAGACCGTGCGCAGCGAGGCCGATCTCGCCGGCCTGCATGCCATCAAGGCGGCAGACGATCTCTCCTATGTCATGAACGCGGTGCGCACCATTCGCCGCGAGCTGAACGGCCAGGTGCCCCTGATCGGTTTTTCCGGCAGCCCCTGGACCCTGGCCACCTACATGGTGGAAGGCGGTTCCTCCAAGGACTTCAGTCGGGTCAAGGGCATGGCCTACGACCGCCCGGAGCTGATGCACCAGTTGCTAGCGCTGCTGGCCGATGCGGTGGCGGACTACCTCACCGAACAGGTCAATGCGGGAGCCCAGGCACTGCAGATATTCGATACCTGGGGTGGCTCCCTGAGTGCCGCGGGTTACAAGGAATTCTCCCTCAAGTACATGCAGCGCATCATCAGCCGTCTGCCCACGGAAGCGGACGGCCGCAAGGTGCCGGTGATCGTCTTCACCAAGGGTGGCGGCCAGTGGCTGCCGGCGATTGCCGAGTGCGGTGCCCAGGCGGTGGGCATCGACTGGACCACGGATATCGCTGTCGCCCGCGAACTGGTGGGCGACCGGGTGGCGCTGCAGGGCAACATGGATCCGTCCATGCTGTACGCCTCACCGGCCCGGATCAGGGAGGAAGTGGCGAGCATCCTGGCGGCTTATGGGCACGGCACCGGGCACATCTTCAATCTCGGTCACGGCATCACACCGGGCGTCAATCCCGACCACGTTACCGCGTTTGTAGAAGCCGTGCAGGAACTGTCACCGCAGTATCACAGCGACTGATCTGCCGGCCGCACCTCGCCGGCCGCACCTCGCCGGCCGCACCTCGCCGGCCGCACCTACCCGATCTTTTGCTGCGGAGGAGCTTTTTCGGTTTCCTCTTCGTCGCAGCAAAAGTGGTGGTCCATTTCCAGGGCGGGCGATTTGGATGAGGGCCTGCCCACTACTTTAGCCGGAACTCCGGCGACGGTGGTATGCGGCGGCACCTCGTCCAGCACCACGCTGCCGGCGCCGACCTTGGCACCATCGCCCACCCGGATATTGCCCAGGATCTTGGCGCCGGCACTGATCAGTACGCCGTTACCGATCTTCGGATGCCGGTCTCCGTCCTCCTTGCCGGTGCCCCCCAGGGTGACTGACTGGAGGATGGACACGTTGTTGCCAACCACCGCGGTTTCACCGATCACCACCCCGGTAGCGTGGTCCAGCAAGATGCCGTGGCCCAGCTTTGCGGCGGGGTGAATATCGACCGCGAATTCGGCGGAGACCCGGTTCTGGAAGAACAGGGCCAGTGAGCGCCGGCCGCGCTGCCACAGCCAGTGCGCCACGCGGTGGGTCTGCAGGGCATGGAAGCCCTTGAAGTAGAGAAAGGGTATGTACAGCTCGTGGCAGGCGGAATCCCTGTCCTCCACTGCGAGCAGATCCGCGCGAATGGACTTGCGCAGGCAGGCATCGTCCCGGAATGCTTCCAGGATCACCTCCCGCAGCAGCAGGGAGGAGGCCGTCGGGCTGTCCAGCTGGCTGGCGAGATGGAAGCTGAGCGCGCATTCCAGATTGTTGTGGTTGAGAATGGTGGCGTGCAGGAAACTGGCGAGGATCGGCTCCTCCGCCGCATGCTGGGTGGTTTCCCGTACTATCCGGTCCCAGACCGGATCAGGTTTTTTCGGTGACATGTCAGCTCCTCGTGTCCGGGCGCTCACTGTAGCCTATCCGCCCCCGGTACTGCCACAGCAGCTGTCCGCTGCGGCGATACTTGTCCTCGAAGCGCGTCAGGGCTGGCGCCTCCGGCAGTTGCCGCACCAGGCCCCGGACTCCCGCCAGGTGCATGGCGACCCCGAACTCCTCCACATACAGCTGCCAGTTCGAGCGCAGTTCAACCTTGCCGCCGAGGGCGAGCAGGTCGCGGAATCCCGGGTGGCCGTGAACCCGGCGCTGCAGGTGGCGGGACTTGGGCCAGGGGTTGGGATAGAGCAGGTAGTGGTAGTCCACGCGCAGGCCTGCGCCGGCCAGTTGTTGCCACAGCGGTTCGCATTCGGCCTGCAGCAGCAGGTAGTTGGTCCCGGGGGCGGCGATGTGCTTGTGCAGGCGGTGCGCGGAGCGGTCGATACCGATCACCAGGTGCCCTGGATGCCGCTGCGCCAGCAGGGCGGTGCTCATGCCGGTGCCGCAGAAGGAATCCAGCACCAGCGGTCGCCGGTCTGCCTGCAGCCGGGGCCGCAGTTCCTCCCATACGGTCTGGTTGTGCGCCGCGAGTGGGCTGCGGTGCGGGTGGTGCAGGTGTCGCAGCACGGTACGCGCCAGCCTCGGGTGCAGCCCCGGCTGGTTGCTGGTCACTGCCCGCGATGAGGCTTGCACGCTGCGCCCGCTCCTGTAACAGTGGTGTGCGGCGCTTGAGTGGTGCCGCCGGGGTTGCCATGATAAAGCCCCTTGCCCACCACAACCAGACTCCGGGAACCGCCATGCTCAAGGACCTGCGCCCCTACTGGCTGAAGAAAGCCTATCTGCGCTATCGCCGCTGGTACACCGACTACTTCTTGCGTCCCCGCTGTACCTATCTCGGCCCCTGGCATATGGTGATGAAGCCCTGGTACGTGCATATCTCGGGAGCCAACATCCATATTGGCCGCTGCTTTACTGCCATCGGCGAGCCCATGCACCGGGTGGAAATCGGCGTCTGGGGCCGGGAGGAGGGGCAGGGCCGTATCCGCATCGGCGATTGTGTGCTGATGAGCCCCGGTTCCCGCATCAGCGCCAGTGACGAGATCGTGCTGGGGGACGGCGTGATGCTGGCCAATGGCGCCTATATCACCGATTCCGACTGGCATACGCTCTACGATCGCACCGCCCGCGCCGCGGAGCCAACCCCGGTGCATATCGGCGACAACGTCTGGCTGGGGGACCACGCCACCGTGCTCAAGGGCGTGACCATCGGCGCCAACAGCGTAGTGGCGGCCCGGGCGGTGGTCACCAAAGATGTCCCGGCCAACGTTGTAGTCGCCGGCAATCCGGCCCGTGTGGTCAAGGAGCTGGACCCGGAGCAAGGCTTTGCCACCCGCATGGACCTGTTCGCCGACCCCGCGGGCGCGAATGCCTTCTACGATGCCATCGACCGGGAGGTCCTGCAGAAAAACAGCTTGCTGCGCTGGCTGTGGTCCGTGCTGTACCCGGCCTCTGCCGCCAGCCGGGGCTCACAGTAGCCGCAGCGGCTCCTCCTGCAGCGCGGACAACTGTTCCCGCAGCTTGAGGATGTGGTTGGCCCAGTAGCGTTCGCTGTTGAACCAGGTGAAGCTGCGGGGAAAGGCCGGGTCGTTCCAGCGTTTCGCCAGCCAGCCTGCGTAGTTGATCACCCGCAGGGTGCGCAGCGACTCGATCCAGCGCAGCTGCCGCGGCTCGAAGTCGAAGAACTCGTTGTAGCCTTCCACCAGCTCCGCCAGCTGCAGCTCGCGCTCGTGGCGCTCCCCGCTCAGGCACATCCACAGGTCCTGAACGGCGGGTGCCATGCAACAGTCGTCGAGGTCGACAAAGTGGGCACAATCGTCGCGCCAGAGGATATTGCCCACGTGGCAGTCACCGTGGACGCGGATCAGGTCCGCTTCGCGCACCTTGCCGTAGATGGCGGTGACCTCGGTCAGCAGGTCGCGGGTCAGGGTGCTGTAGGCGGGCTGCAGATGCCGGGGGATAAAATTCTCCAGCAGGTAGTCCCGGTTTCGGGTCAGCATGTCCTCGATATTGAGGGTGGGCCGGTGGCTGAAGCGGGCGCTGGCGCCGACCGCGTGGATCCGGCCCAGGGTGCGCCCCAGCACCAGCAGGCTGTCCATGTTGTCCAGTTCCGGCGGGTAACCGCCCCGGCGCGGGAACAGGGCGAAGCGGAAGCCTTCGAAAGTGTGCAGGCTGTTGCCGCTGGCATCCACCAGCGGGGCCACCACGGAAATCTCGGCATCCTGCAGTTCCAGGCTGAAGGCGTGCTCTTCCGCAATCTGCTCATCGCGCCAGCGGCCCGGACGGTAGAATTTGGCGATAAGGGGCTCGCCGTCATCGATGCCCACCTGGTAGACACGGTTCTCGTAGCTGTTGAGCGCCAGCAGACGGGCATCGCAGGGATACCCGGCAGACTCGACCGCATCGATAACCCGGTCCGGGGTCAGGCGGTCATAGGGGTGTTCCGCGTGATTCATTGCCGTGCTCCGGTGCTGGGGTCGCATTGCCCTGTGCCGCGAATCCCGGCGCGCAGTGTATCAGCTCCCCGGAGCCGGCGTCCGGGCCAGGCACCAGAACTGGACGTCGGCGGCGCCCGCGGCTTTCAGGCTGCGTGCAATGGCATCGGCGGTGGCGCCGGTGGTCATCACGTCATCGATCACTGCAACGCGCAGCCCGCGCACGTCCGCGCCGACCCGAAAGGCGGTCTGCAGATTGGCGCCCCGCTGCCGGGCGTTGAGGCTGGCCTGGGCGGGTGTTGCCCGCCGCCGTTGCAGGATTCGGTTGCGCAGCGGCACTGATGCCAGCTGCGGCTCCCGGTTGCGAATCGCCAGCCCCAGCAGCGCGGCCTGGTTGAAGCCGCGCCAGAGCAGGCGTCGCCAGTGCAGGGGCACCGGCAGCAGCAGGTCGCGGTCCGTCGGCGGGATCACCCAGGTCAGCCACAGCAGCGCCAGCAGCCGGGTCAGGCGGCGTTCCCGCTGGAACTTCCAGCGCGAGATCAGCAGGGCGATATGCGGTTCGTAGACCAGCGGTGCGATAACACTGTCGAAGGCGGGCGGCTGGGCGCTGCACTGGCTGCACAATCCTGCCGCTGTCGCAGCCAGCGGCAGGGCGCAGCGCCCACAGGCATGGTCGTTGCCCTGCAGGTGGGCAAAGCAATCCGCGCACAGGGGCAGGGGGCTGAAGCTGCGCAACTGGCACAGCAGGCAGTACTGGGGGAATACCGCCTCGAGTAGTGAAGCTGCTGTATTGTTAACCTTCACGTCGCCCACGGGTTGACAGTGGGCGGCCCGGACTTATCATGTGAGCTCTTTTCACTGACCGAGACCTCGCCATGACAGCCCCCGCCGCCGCGCCCGCCGATATCCGCCACGACTGGTCCCGCGGGGAAATCGAAGCCCTGTTCGCCCTGCCTTTCAACGATTTGCTGTTTCGCGCGCACAGTATTCACAGGGCCTATTTTGACCCCAATGAGGTCCAGGTCAGCACATTACTTTCCATCAAAACCGGCGCCTGTCCCGAGGACTGCGCCTACTGTCCCCAGAGCAACCGCTACGACACGGGCCTGGAAGCGGAAAAGCTGATGGCGGTGGAAAAGGTTCTGGAGCAGGCCCGCGCCGCCCGCGAGAGTGGCGCCACCCGCTTCTGCATGGGTGCCGCCTGGCGTTCGCCCAAGCAGCGCGACATGCCCTACGTGGTGGCCATGGTGAAGGGGGTGCGCGAGCTGGGGCTGGAGAGCTGCATGACCCTGGGCATGCTGACCGGGGACCAGGCCAAAGAGCTGGCGGAGGCCGGGCTGGACTATTACAACCACAACCTGGATACCTCGCCGGAGTACTACGGCGAGATCATTACTACCCGGACCTACGGGGACCGGCTCGACACCCTGTCTCACGTGCGCGATGCCGGCATGAAGATCTGCAGCGGCGGCATCGTCGGCATGGGTGAGACCCAGGGCGACCGGGCCGGCCTGCTGCAGCAGCTGGCCAACCTGCCCGAACACCCCGAAAGCGTCCCGATCAACATGCTGGTGCGGGTTGAAGGTACACCACTGGCCGACGAGGCCGACCTGGATCCCTTCGACTTTATCCGCACCATCGCCGTGGCCCGTATCCTGATGCCGGCGTCCCACGTGCGCTTGTCCGCCGGGCGCGAGGAGATGAACGAACAGATGCACGCACTGGCCTACTTTGCCGGCGCCAACTCCATCTTCTACGGCGAGAAACTGCTGACCACCCCGAACCCGCAGGCGAACAAGGACATGACCCTGTTCAGCCGGCTGGGCATCCACCCCGAGCAGCGCCAGGTCGCCGAGCCACCCGCGGTCCCCACGCCGCAGTTCTACGACGCCGCCGCGGCACAGGTAGCGGAGGCGCAGCCGCCGCGGCAGGCGGCGCACTAGCCTCGCGCGGGCAATCATGGAGGCCTTCCCGCAGCGTCTCCGGGCGGTGCTGGATGAGCGCCGCGCGGCCGGTCTGTACCGCCAGTGCCTGACCCTGGAAAGCGGTCAGGGGCCGCTGGTGCGCCTGGATGGGCGCGAGTATCTGAACTTCTGCAGCAACGATTACCTCGGCCTGGCCTCCCACCCCAAAGTCATCGAGAGCCTGCGCGCGGCGGCCAGCACCTGGGGCGTCGGCAGCGGCGCCTCGCATCTGGTCTGCGGCCACAGCGGACCCCACCGGGCGCTGGAGGAGGCGCTGGCGGAATTTACCGGGCGCCCCCGGGCGCTGCTGTTCTCCAGCGGCTATGCCGCCAATACCGGTATCCTGCAGGCGCTGCTGCAAACCGGCGACACTGTCCTGCAGGACCGCCTCAACCATGCATCCCTGCTGGACGGCGGCCTGCACAGCGGGGCGCGCCTGCGCCGCTTCGCCCACAATGACTGCGCCGACCTGGAGCGCAAGCTGGCGCAGGCGACGGGCCCGACGCTGGTGGCGGTGGATGGCGTTTTCAGCATGGACGGCGACAGCGCGCCACTGGCGGCAATCGCGGGGCTATGCCAGCAGCATCAGGCCTGGCTGATGGTCGACGATGCCCACGGCTTTGGCGTTACTGGCGCGAACGGTGCCGGCAGCGTCGAGGCCGCGGGCCTGGACACGGTGGCAGTGCCGGTGCTGATGGCCACCTTGGGCAAGGCCCTGGGTACCTCGGGCGCCTTCGTCGCCGGCAGCGAACTGCTGATCGAGGCCCTGATCCAGAGTACCCGCAACTATATCTATACCACCGCCATGCCGCCGGCGCTGGCCGCCGCCAGCCTGACCGCCCTGGGCCTGCTGCGGGAAGAGGCCTGGCGCCGGGAGCAGCTGGCGGCCCTGGTGACCGCGTTTCGCCAGGGTGCCGGTGAGCTGGGCCTGCCGCTGATGGCGGCGAACAGTGCGATCCAGCCGCTGCTGGTGGGTGACGCCGCGCGTGCCATTGAGCTGAGCCGGCAACTGCGTGACCGCGGTATCCTGATCAGTGCCATTCGCCCCCCCACGGTACCGGCCGGTACATCCCGTTTGCGCATTACCCTGAGCGCGGCCCACAGCGGCGCACAGGTGGAGCGGTTGCTGGCGACCCTGGCGGAAGTCTGGCCCCGTGCCTGAGTACTTGGTGCGCCATGAGTACCTGCCCGCGACCGCTGCCGCGCGTTGCGACCTGGTGCTGCTGCACGGCTGGGCTGGCGGGCGCGATTGCTGGCGACCGCTATTGCCGGCGCTGCGTCCCTGGGCCAACCTGACCCTGGTCGACTGGCAGGCAGCCGCGGCGGATGGCTTGGACTCGCTGGTGGCGGACATTCTCGCCGTGGCACCGGAGCGGGCTGTGCATGTGGGCTGGTCGCTGGGCGGGCAGGTGGCGACCGCGGTGGCCGCTGCCGCGCCCGAGCGGGTCTCCGCGCTGGTGACCGTGGCCAGCAACCCCTGTTTTACCGCCCGGCCGGGGTGGCCGGGCCTGCCGGCCGCCACATTGCAGTCCTTTGCCAGCGAGCTGGACGGGAACCCCGCCAAAACCCTGCGCCGTTTTGCCAGCCTGCAGGCAAAGGGCAGCTCCGACCCGCGCGCTCTGGTCCGGCAATGGTTGCGCGGCGGCGAACACTGGTCTGCGGATGCCCTCGCGGCGGGTCTGCAGTGGCTCGCCAGCCTCGATACCCGAACCATGCTGCAGGGCCTGGAGTGTCCCCAACTGCATTTGCTGGCGGACACCGATGCCCTGGTGCCGGTGCGGGCGGCGAATGCCCTGGCTGCGGCGCTGGCCGCCACGCCGAACGCCGCGGTCCGGGTCCTCGACGCTGATTGCCACGCCCTGCCCCTGGCGGCACCGGTGCCGCTGGCGGCAGCGCTGCGGGAGTTTGTGTTGCCGGCGGCCAGGGGCACCGGTGCGTCCGCGGGCGAGCCCGCCGCAGCGACGGCTGCCGCAGCATCGGCTGCCGCAGCGACGGCTGCCGCAGCACTGCCGGTCACAAAGAGTGATATTGCCGCCTCCTTCAGCCGCGCGGCAGAGCGCTATGACAGCGTGGCTGCCCTGCAGCAGGATGTCGGCCAGCGTCTGCTGGCTCGCACTGGTGCGGTGCGGGAGCCCGCCACCCTGCTGGACCTGGGTTGTGGCACCGGCTTCATCCAGGCGCAGCTGCAGGCCCGGTTTCCGCAGAGCCGCTACCTCGGCATGGACATCGCCGTGGGCATGCTGGCGTACGCCCGCGAGCGGCACCCGGGTACCGGCGACTGGCTGGCAGGCGACGCCGAAGCACTGCCGCTGGCCTCCGAATCCGTGGGCCTGGTCTACAGCAGTCTGGCCTTTCAGTGGTGTTACCGGCCGGACCTGCTGTTTGCCGAGCTGGGCCGGGTGCTTGAGCCTGGCGGCAGCTGCTTTTTCAGCTCCCTGGGGCCTGCCACCTTGCAGGAGTTGCGCCAGTCCTGGGCTGCGGCCGACAGCAGCCAGCACGTCAACAGCTTCCTGTCGGCGGATGCCCTGCAGGCAGCCGCAGGTGCGGTCAGGGGGGTGCGCCTGCAGCTCCATAGCGAGCGCATCGTGATGCGCTATGAACAGGTCCGCGAGTTGCTGGCAGAACTCAAGACCCTGGGGGCCCACAACATGAACCGGGGGCGCTCCGGCGGGCTGACGGGCCGGCGGCGACTGGCGGCCATGATCCAGGCCTATGAGGACTGGCGCGAGCCGGCGGGACTGCCAGCCACCTACGACGTGCTCTACGGGCACCTGGAGAAATCATGAGCACTACGTTCTTTGTCACCGGCACCGACACCGAGGTGGGCAAGACCGCGGTCAGCTGCGCCCTGCTGCATGCCGCCGCGGCGGCCGGGCTGAGCACGGCCGCGGTCAAGCCGGTGGCCGCGGGCTGTGATGCCGAGGGCCACAACGATGACGCGCTGGCGTTGCAGGCAGCCATGAGCCTGGCCCTGCCCTATGCCCAGGTGAACCCGGTGGCGCTGCAGCCGGCGATTGCACCGCATATTGCTGCCGCACAGGCCGGGCGCAGCCTGAGTGCGGACCGGCTGGCGGGCCTGTGCCGGGGTGTCATGCACAGCGGTGCGGACCTGGTCCTGGTGGAGGGCGCCGGCGGCTGGCGGGTGCCGCTGGGGCCGCGGGAGACCCTCGCGGATGTGGCCATCGCCCTCGGTGTCGATGTCATCATGGTGGTGGCGATGCGCCTGGGTTGTATCAATCACGCCCTGCTGACAGCGGAGGCGATACGCGCCGATGGCCTGCGCCTGGCGGGCTGGGTTGCCAACCAGCCGGGGCCGGCCATGACCTGCCACGCGGAAAATCTGGACACATTGCAGCGCCTGCTGCCTGCGCCACTGCTGGGTGAAGTGCCCTTGATTTCTCCCTTCAGTGCCAAAGAAGCCTCACAACATATTGATATTTCAAAGCTTTCCATAAAGTAAGCGTTCACTTCTCCCCTCTTTTCCGGATCGCAATATAACCAGAACTCGCTGCCGTGGTGTTGTCTGTCACCTGAAAAGATATTTGACTTCGGTTGCGAAACCCGCAGAATGTGATCACCGAAAACATGAGTTCACCGCATTGCGAGGTATCAGCATGCTGCAGTACAAAGCTCCGCTCCGGGACATCCGGTTTGTCATGAATGAACTGCTGGAGTCCGAAGCGCTTTATCAGCGACTGCCCGGCTATGAAGAAGCGAGCCAGGACCTGATGGACGCCATCGTTGAAGAGGGCGCGCGATTCGCGGAAAACGTGCTGTCCCCCCTCAACCAGTCGGGGGACGAAGAGGGCTGCACCTGGAAAGATGGTGTGGTCACCACCCCCAAGGGCTTTCCCGAGGCCTACCAGCAGTTTGTCGACAATGGCTGGCCGGCACTGTCGGCGGATACCGAGTACGGCGGCCAGGGTCTGCCCAACCTGCTCGGTATCATCATCAACGAACTGGCCGGCACCGCCAACTGGTCCTGGCTGATGTACCCGGGCCTGAGCCACGGCGCCATCAAGACCATCGAGGAACACGGTGACGAGGAGCAGAAGCAGAAGTACCTGACCCGGCTGGTCGAAGGCAGCTGGACCGGTACCATGTGCCTGACCGAATCCCACTGCGGCAGTGACCTGGGTCTGCTGCGCACCAAGGCCGAACCGCAGGCGGACGGCAGCTATGCCATCACCGGAACAAAGATCTTCATCAGTGCCGGTGAGCACGACATGGCGGAAAATATCGTGCATATCGTCCTCGCCCGGCTCCCCGATGCGCCTCCGGGCACCAAGGGTATCTCCCTGTTTATCGTCCCCAAGTTCACGGTCAAGAACGATGGCACAGTGGGCGAGCGCAACAGCGTCCACTGCGCCTCGATCGAAAAGAAGATGGGCATCAAGGCGTCCGCGACCTGTGTATTGAACTTCGATGGTGCCACCGGCTACCTGATTGGCCCGCCCAACCGCGGCCTCAACGCCATGTTCACCTTCATGAACACCGCGCGCATCGGCACCGCCATCCAGGGTCTTGCCCACGGCGAGCTGTCCTATCAGGGGTCCCTTGCCTATGCGCGCGATCGCCTGGCCATGCGCAGCCTGACCGGACCCAAGAACCCCGACGGCCCCGCTGACCCCATTATCGTGCACCCGGATGTGCGCCGCATGCTGTTGACCCAGAAGGCGCTGGTGGAAGGCAGCCGCGCGTTCTTGTATTACCTGTCCCAGCAGGGTGACATCCTCGATGCGGGCACCGAGGAAGAGGCGAAGGCGGCGGATGACCTGCTCGCGTTCCTCACCCCCATTGCCAAGGCGTTCGTCACCGAGACCGGCTATGAGGCGGCGAACCTGGGCCTGCAGGTCTACGGCGGCCATGGCTTCATCAAGGAGTGGGGGATGGAGCAGATCGTGCGCGATGCGCGCATTGCGATGCTCTACGAAGGGACCACCGGGATCCAGGCCCTGGACCTGATCGGGCGCAAGGTGCTCGGCTCCGGCGGCAAGCTGCTGATGGGCTTTACCGACCTGGTGGGGGCATTCTGTGACGAACACGCAGATGAGGCTGACGCCGAGTTCATCAACGTACTCAAGTGCTACAAGGACGACTGGTTGGAGCTGTCGCTGAAAATTGGCGAGAAAGCCACCCAGAACCCGGACGAAGCCGGTGCTGCGGCGGTCGACTACCTGATGTACAGCGGCTATGTCACTCTGGCGTACTTCTGGGCGCGGATGGCAGTACTGGCACGGCAGAAGATCGCCGCCGCCGAAGGCGATACCTCATTCTATGAAGCCAAGCTGATGACCGCGAAGTTCTACTATGAACGCCTGCTGCCGCGGACCCTGTCTCACAAACAGGCGCTGCTGTCGGGCTCTGACAACCTCATGACCATGCCCGAAGCCCTGTTCGATGTCGCCGGCTGAGCCAGTGCGCGGACAGTGACTTTTGCACCGGGAGCGGGGAGAATACCGGTCTCGCTTCCGGGAGGATGTTATGTCGGAACCCAAAGTTCAGCACGAGCAGGCGGATAACGAGCCCCGCCTCTACCCCGAGGACCAGGCCAAGGTAGACGCGTTTGTGTCCAGCGGCGTCAATGCGGTCGAGCGCAAGCCCTTCAAACCCCTGCGTCTGGTTTTTCTATTGGTGGCGGTCGTCACCGGCTTCAGCCTGCTGAGCCAGGTGATCGCCAGATGGGCGGGAATCTACTAGGCTGAAATAACCCCTGCCCCGCTCCCCTGCAGGGGAGGGCAGTTTTTTTGGTGGCCAGCAGCCTCTTGGTTCGCGGACGCCGCTCTGGTATATTTGCCCGCCTCAAACTACGGTGTGTAGCGCAGCCTGGTAGCGCACTTCCTTCGGGAGGAAGGGGTCGGAGGTTCGAATCCTCTCACACCGACCATTTACCCCTCGGTCAATTCCGGTCGCATCGGGAACGTCATCCCCGACGGCCAGTCACCGTTAAACCCTGGTCAACCGGATTGCGGGGCATAGGCGTTGCACCAGCCAGTTCCCTTCACCCGCTTGCCCGCAAACAACGGGCATCCCGCCCACTCGTCGTTCGCCGTTCCCTGATAGAGCTGGCAATTGCTGCACGCCTGGCCCTGCTCGTAACGCGGCTGTTCGCTCGCTATTACATCGTCCGCGTTGTGAACATAGGCCAGATTTTTGGCCTGGGGATCGTCTTCACTGAGCTTGGGCATGGACCCGTTATCACCCGCTCCCTGCGAGCTGGCCTGCGCGTCATCGGCGTTGGCGGGGGATTTTTCCGCGGTGGTCTTCGCGGCCGCCGTCCGTTCTGAAGCCTTGTCGGTGGTGGGCGGGGTGCTGCTGCCGTCACCGGTCGTGGCCGGTGTGCGTGGCTCATCGCTACCGCCGCAGCCAGCCAGGCCGACGAAGGGTGCCAGCAACGCGCTGCCGCCCACAAGCGTTATAAAGCGCCGACGAGCCTCAACTGTTGCATCACGATTGTGCATATTCTTGCCTCCTGTTCGATCACCACTCTCTCGAGAGTGTAGTCGCTCATGCGCAATTATCCACACGATCCCCGGGACTGCCGCGAGAGGTGCCCGATTCACGCCGCCTGTTGCCGTCATAGACAAACTCGCTGCCGTCGAGGTCAATGGCCGGAACCTCCTCCCTCTCTGCCCAGTAATCCTGGTTGTGGCGCCACTAGCAGGTTGCTGAAAAAGTCCCTCGAATGAGGGAAAATAGCGCAATCGCAGGTTGGAGACCAAACAATGCGCGGTGATTACCAGGAAGGCGGTGACTTGTTCAGTTATGTGTCGCTGGAACAGCGCATTTCCAAGCGCCACCCGATCCGCAAAATGCGCAAGCTGGTCGATGAGGCGTTGACCAATCTGGACTCGGTTTTTGACGAGATCTACGCAGACTGCGGCCGGCCATCCATTCCGCCTGAGCGTCTTATCCGCGCTTCCTTGCTGCAGGTGTTCTATTCGATTCGCAGCGAGCGGCAGCTGATGGAGCAGCTGGACTACAACCTGATGTTCCGCTGGTTCGTTGGCTTGAGTGTTGACGAGCCCGTGTGGAACCCCTCGACCTTTTCCAAGAATCGGGACCGGCTGGCGCAGGCCGACATCGGGCGCCGCCTGTTCGAGGAAATCGTCGAGATGGCCCGCCGGCGTAGCCTCACGTCCAACGACCATTTCAGCGTTGATGGCACTTTGATCGCTGCCTGGGCGTCCCACAAAAGTGTTCGCCGCAAGGACGGCTCGGACGATGACAATCCTGATGGTGTCGGTCGCAACGCGGGCCGCAACTTCCACGGCGAGAAGCGAAGCAACAAGACCCATGCCTCGCGCACGGATCCCGAGGCCCTGCTCGCTTCCAAGGGCCAGGGTATGGGGGCGCGCCC
>TARA_R110002110_G_scaffold294703_1_pt1 | contig 29021 bp, 35 predicted proteins | sample TARA_R110002110 | Tara Oceans TARA_R110002110 (sample SAMEA4397330) | marine metagenome | biome: Polar Biome; feature: [SRF] surface water layer (ENVO:00010504); material: water (ENVO:00002006), including particulate matter (ENVO:01000060) such as... | depth 5 m
ACTGGAATTTGTTCTTTGAAATTTGAGATTTACGAGTGATATATACGAGTCCACATAGCAATCTTTCCAGCATCATCGGCACAAGCCCCGAAGATATCGATAACCGTACGCAAGGCAGCGACCGCTTTTTGCTGATGGCCGTTGTTGCGCTTATGATATTTGGTGTGCTCGCTGTGTATTCGTCTATTGCTTATTTCGCAGAATCAAAGTCAACAACGGCGTTCACTTTGATCACCGGTCATATTATTAAGCTGGGAATTGCATTTATAGTGATGTTGATCGCTTCAAAAATAAATTACCATACTCTGGCAAAATTCAGCCGATTAGGAATGGTTATTAGCTGGGTTTTACTGGTTGCCGTACTGATGTTTGGAACCGAGCAATTTGGTGCTAAACGATGGCTTAATCTTGGTGGTTTTACCTTTCAGCCTTCCACTTTTGCTACAGTAGCATTGTTGCTTCATGTATGTGTATTGCTTTCGGAGAAACAAGATTACGTGAAAGATTTTAAGCGGAGTTTTGTCCCAATCATGGTTTGGGTGAGTATAACCTGTGCTTTAATTGGTGTTCAAGATTTCAGCAGTGCAGGCATTTTATTCGGAATTTCTTTGATCGTGATGTTCATTGGTCGGATCAGCACTTTACAGCTTGGAACCTTAGTATTAGTTGGTGTTTTTGGTGGATTTCTACTTCTCAACCAATCAGAAAACCGCCAAAGCCGAATTGATGACTATGTCACTCAGGTAAAAAATATTGAAAGTGGTAAGATCCTTCAGGGAACCGGCTACCAAGCACAGCAAGCTCATATTGCTATTGCAAAAGGCGAAATGTTTGGCGTAGGAATTGGAAAAAGCTCGCAACGAGACTTTCTGCCTGCTCCATACAATGATTTCATCTTCGCTATCATCGCTGAAGAATATGGGATTTTCGGAGCTATGAGTCTGATTTTAATTTTCACTCTGATATTATTCAGAGGCGTAGTCTTTATTTCTAAAAATGCGGAAGACACGCTCGGTTCTTTGTTAGCCATTGGCTTTACTCTCACGTTCGTACTTTATGGATTTGTAAACGCAGCGGTAGCAAGCGGACTACTTCCTGTAACGGGATTACCGATGCCTTTTGTAAGCTACGGTGGTACAAGTATGCTTTTTGCAGGATTGATGATTGGTATTCTTTTGAATATTTCGAAACATCATAAAGATCGGAGGACTATGTATTATGAATAATCCGAGAATTTTAATAGCTGCAGGCGGAACCGGGGGGCATGTTTACCCGGCTATTGCAATCGCTGATGCTCTTAAAGACGAAAACTTAAACACTGAGATTTTATTCGTTGGTACTAAAAATCACATGGAATGGAAAGCTGTTCCAAAAGCCGGATATAAAATCAAAAGTGTTTGGATCAGTGGGTTTCATCGCAGATTAACTGCTATGAACCTTTTATTCCCACTTAAACTTATTACGAGCCTTGTACAAAGTTTTGGAATTGTCAGCTCATTCAAGCCTCATGTTATGGTTTCTTGTGGTGGTTATGTAGCCGGACCGGTGGGTTGGGTTGCAGGAAAACGAGGAGTTAAGATTGTAATTCAAGAGCAAAATAGTTTTCCCGGCGTTACAAACAGAATGCTCTCGAAGTTTGCATCTAAGATATTTACGGCCTTCAAAGAAGCTGCGAATTTCTTACCTGCTGAAAAGATCATTGAGTCAGGAAATCCAACCAGAAATACTATAGACAAAGTTGAAAAAGAAGCCGGTTTGAACTCTTTCAATTTCGATAATTCCAAGCCTGTATTGATGGTTCTTGGAGGAAGCGGTGGAGCTAAATCAATTAACGAAGCAGTTAAAGAGAATTTAGAGAAACTCTCAGATCTACAAGTGATTTGGCAATGTGGCAGCAAATACATTGAGGCTTTGATGGAAGAAATTGACCTAGCGAAGAATATGAATATTCGCCTAACTGCTTTCATTGATAATATGCCGGAAGCCTACGCTGCCGCTGATTTAATCGTAAGCAGAGCCGGAGCCGGCTCTTGTTCAGAATTTATGATAACAGGAAAACCAAGTGTGTTGATCCCCTCCCCTAATGTGGCCGGAGATCATCAAACACAAAATGCACAGAGTATGGTAGATGCCGGAGCTTCGGAATTACTGAAAGATTCGGATGCAGTTAATGCACTACCGGAATTGGTGCATTCGCTGATAAAAGACCAAAAAAAATTGAAAGCAATGAATCAGGCAGCATTACAACTTGCAAAACCAAATGCTGCAAAAATGATCGCAAAAGAAATTTTAGAACTAGCAAAATCTCATAAAAACTAATGGAGAATAGAATTCAAACTCAACCCGTATTTGGACGAACCAAACATATTCACATGGTTGGTATCGGTGGAATTGGTATGAGCGGGATGGCTGAAATCTTAATTCAAAGAGGGTATAAAATAACCGGTTCTGATGGAGCTTCTAACGAAACTACAGACCGCCTTAAAGAATTAGGTGCTACTATCTATCATGGTCATGCTCTTGAAAATATTGAAGGTGCTGATGTGGTGGTTTACACAAGTGCCGTTAAAGCTAGTGAGAATGAAGAAACTAAAGCTGCAATAGAACAACGAATTCCAACCATCAAAAGAGCGGAAATGCTTGCTGAGTTAATGAAAATGAAGTTTGGAATCGGAGTTGCAGGAACCCACGGAAAAACTACTACTACTACAATGATTGGGCATGTTGCTCAAGATGGTAATTATGATCCAACGATCATGGTGGGTGGAAAAGTCCACAGTTTTGACAAGACGAATGCAGTTGTAGGCAAAGGAGATGTAATCATTGTAGAAGCAGATGAATTTGATCGCACATTTTTACGTCTCACTCCTTCTATTGCCATCATTACGAATATTGAAGCCGAACATCTGGACATTTATGATGATCTTGAAGACGTGAAAGGTGCCTTCATCGATTATGCAAATAAAGTTCCTTTCTACGGAGCGGTCATTGTGTGTTTAGATGATCCGAACGTTCGAAGTATTCTTCCTGATCTTGAGCGGCGAGTCATTTCTTATGGATTAAGTCCGCAAGCTCAGGTTCGAGCTGTTGATATTCAAATGAATCAGTTTACAAGCACATTTACTGTCATTAATGATGACAAGAAATTAGGCGTCATTACTTTAAAATCTCCCGGCAATCATAATGTGAAAAATGCTTTGGCGGCTGTTGCAACAGGAATTGAACTCAGTATTGATTTCAAGTTAATCAAGCAAGGTCTTGAGCGTTATGAAGGTGTATTCAGAAGATTCCAGAAAAAAGCGGAAGAACAAGGTGTGATGGTAATTGACGATTACGCTCATCATCCTACTGAAGTAGCTGCAACACTGAACGCTGCTCGCAAAGGATGGCCGGATCGCAGAATTGTTGCTGTTTTTCAGCCTCATTTATATTCAAGAACTCAGGATTTGTATAAAGACTTTGGTCTTTCATTTTCAGATGCCGAAGTATTGTTAATTACCGACGTGTACCCTTCTCGCGAAAAACCAATTGAAGGCGTAACCGGGAAACTCATTGCAGACACGGCTGAGCAATATGGTCACAAAAATGTAATCTATGTGGAAGACAAAACTAATGTGACAGAAACATTAAAAGAATTTGCAGAATCAGGAGACATCATTATTACGATGGGTGCCGGAGATATTTACAAGTACGGAGAAGAATATGTCAAAGAATTGGAAAGTGGAAATTATAAACCTATTGCTAGCTAAACAGTGACAGAATCAACAGTAAATAGCACACCTAAAAAAGGAAAATTACTTCCTTGGGCAACGGCAATTATGCTAGTTGTAGGCGGAGCTGTGCTAGCTGCTATGTATTGGAACAGAAATGTTACTGTGAATGAAGTTTCATTTTCTGGAAATGTAATGGCTGATACGGAATTACTCATTAAACAAGCAAATATTACAATGGGATTTCACCCGGATAGCTTGGATTTAGCAACGATCGTTGCAAGACTTGAGAAGATTAATTATGTAAAAAAAGCCTCTCCCTATGTTGAGCCTAGCGGAGCTTTGAATATCCAAATAGAAGAACGGACACCAATCGCTCTTTTAATGAAAGATTCCAAAAAAGCTTATGTGGATGCAGAGGGTGTGAAATTACCTGTTCTTGATGGCAAGACTTTTGATCTGGCTTTGGTTTATGGTTTTGATGCTTCCTTAGATAATGACACGCTAAAAAATGAGGCTTTTAAACAAATAAGTGCATTTCTAGTAGATGCAAAGGAAAATAAATTTGGCTGGATGACCATCAGTGAAGTGGCTTACAACAAAGAAGAAGGAGTTGTGGCACTGAGCCAAGAAAACGGAGTAAAACTTTTATTCGGAAGTAATGACTTCAAAACAAAATTAGAGAACTGGGAAGCCTTTTACACTGAAGTAATTAGGGTGAAAGGTATCCAAGCCATGCAACAAGTGGATCTTAGATTTACTAACCAAGTTGTAACGAGGGAGGGGTAATAAATGGAAAGACATTTAATTTCAAATAGCAACCGAATGACCCACCCCTCAATCCCCTCCGGCGGAGGGGAAGCTCTTTGGTCTGATTCAAAAAAAGAGCAACGAGTTTCTCCTCCTTGGAGGAGAACAAGAGGAGGGTTAACAAGCTCATATAGCTTAGAAATTCTTCAATCAATTTTTAGCAATCAACAAACAAAGCGGTATCAATAATGTCTGAACAAGAAAACATCATGGTCGGTCTCGATATTGGGACTACAAAAATTTGCGCAATCGTTGCTTCCATCGAGCACGAAAGAATAAACATCCTCGGAGTTGGTAAAGCTCCCAGCGATGGTTTAAATCGTGGCGTGGTTGTTAACATTGATAAGACCGTAAACGCAATCAAAGACGCCATCGCTCAAGCAGAACTTGCTTCCGGAATTCAGGTTAATTCTGTGAATGTAGGTATTGCCGGCGATCACATCCGCAGTATGAGAAGTAAAGGCGTGATCACGATCAATAACAGAGATAATGAGATTACAGCCCACGATGTTGAACGTCTTTTGGAAGATTGTCAACGCATCATGCTCCCAACCGATCAGCAGATTTTACATGTAATTCCACAAGAGTTTGTAGTAGATGGACAAGATGGAATCAGCGATCCGGTTGGAATGAGTGGAATGCGCATGGAAGCAGAAGTTCACATTATTACAGGACTAGTTTCTGCAGCAAAAAACATTTACCGTTGCGTGGAACGTGCCGGCTATCAGGTAGCTGATATTATCCTTGAGCCTCTCGCCTCTTCTTACTCTGTACTTGACCAAGAAGAAAAAGAAGCCGGCGTTGTTTTAGTAGATATCGGTGGCGGCACAACAGACGTAGCTATCTTCCAGGATAACACGATCCGACACACGGCAGTAATCGCCATTGCCGGACAGAAAGTAACGGACGATATCCGATTGGGATTAAGTGTTCTTGACGATCAGGCTGAGACATTGAAAAGAAAGCACGGCGAAAGTTATGCAGATATGATTCAGGAAGATGAAGTAATTACTGTTCCCGGAATTGCAGGTCGTCCACCTAAAGAAATTACAAAAAGCATTCTTGCTAAAATTATACAGGCAAGAATGGAAGAAATCATGGAAATCGTAGGGATCGAGATTAAACGCAGTGGTTACTCCGAAGCACTTAGTGCCGGAGTAGTTCTTACAGGCGGTGGATCTTTGATCAAGAATATTTGTCCACTAGCTAACGAGATCTTAGGAATAGATGCCAAGATCGGAATTCCTTTGGGAATTACAGGCGGTTTAGTGGAAGAAGTTAACAGCCCGATTTACGCTACCGGCGTTGGTCTTGTGATTCATGCTTTAAAAACAGGCATGGGCAACAATCAAACAATGATGCCATCGTCACAAAAAAGCGGAAATAATATGGAACAGGTGATGAATAAGATCGCCGACCGTATGAAAAGTTGGTTTAAAGAACTTTAGAAAACAGCAATCATCTACAAATAAACAATCCAGTAAATAATAAATACAAACAGGAGTAATCATGGCTAACCATAATACTCGATTCTTTTTCGACGAACAAAGCCAGGAAAACGCTAAGATCAAAGTGGTCGGCGTTGGCGGCGGTGGCGGAAATGCAATCAACAATATGATAAATATGGGTCTCGACAGTGTGGAATACATCGCACTTAACACCGATGCCCAAGCACTTAAGAACAGCCAAGCTGATATTAAAATTCAGGTTGGAACCTCACTTACAAATGGTTTGGGTGCAGGTGCTCGCCCAGAAGTAGGCAGAGAAGCAATTGAAGAAAACCGCCACGAAATTGAAGAGGCTATCGAAACTGCGGATATGATTTTCGTAACGGCAGGAATGGGTGGTGGAACCGGAACCGGAGGTGCGCCTGTTGTTGCAGGAATGGCCAAACGGAAAGGAATTCTTACAGTAGGAATTATTACCACTCCATTTGATTGTGAGGGTAAAATCCGTAAGAAATATGCACTCGAAGGCATTACGGAACTTAAAAAGAATTGCGACACCGTAATCGTAATTCCTAACGAACGCCTTCTTGATATAGCTGACGAAAACACCACATTAATGGATGCTTTCGCCCTAGCTAATGAAGTTTTATATAACGCAACACGCGGTATCAGTGACTTAATTCTAATGCCTGGCTTAATCAATCTTGATTTTGCGGATGTTAGAACTACAATGACTGACGGTGGAGCTGCAATCATGGGTTCTGCTACAGCTGAAGGTCCTGACAGAGCTGAGATCGCTGCTCGTTCTGCTATTAACTCTCCTCTATTGGATGGCGTTAGCATTCGCGGAGCACGAAGCGTTCTTGTTAACATTAGTGCAGGATCTGCTCTTGGTATGCGCGAAACAACTACTGCAACCAGTATTGTTCAGCAAGAAGCCGGCGATAATGCAGAGATCATTCTTGGTACTGTTCTCGACGAAACATTTACTGATGAGATCAGAGTTACTGTTATAGCTACAGGATTTGATCTAGCGGAAGACAGAACTACAGCTAAAGTTGCTCCGAAGGCAGCTACAGGTTTAAATGCCGCTGCTGAAAATGCTTTGAACAATCAGCAAGTAAAACCACAAGGCGCCCCAAGTAGAATTTCTCGCACTCCGAGCGATTATTACAAAGGAGAAGGGAATCTTAAGAAATTGGATACCCCTTCGTACTTACGCCGTGATCTTTCAGTTCGTCAAGACGAGCAAGAAGCTGAACTTGAGCAAGAAGATTACCGTGCTGAAGAGCCACAAGAAACAAAAAGCAGAGACAATATTGCTCCATTCCAAAGCCGAACAGAGCGTATTCAAAAAGACGATTCAGATCAGCCAGCATTCCTGCGCAAGATCATGGATTAATTGATTTCTGTAACTGATTTATGAGTTGCCTGGGAAAGGTCTTTTCATGAATCAAGATTTTACTGGATATAGTTGCTGTTCACTTTTGGTGAGACGGCTATAGATTGCTAACAACAAAAGAAGCCTCTGGATAAGGGGCTTCTTTTTTTGATCACTGATCCCTCTGATTATTCGATGATTTATTTTTGCTTAGAACAATGACAGGCATCCTTTAGAAAAGTTATCTTCTATTTACTTCTAAACTTATCCCTTATCACCTTATAGACTAATAACTATTTCACACTGTCATTTACTAACTTTGTCACTTCGAGTGAATGTGAAAAATAACAAAACTATTGTATCTAAACTCAGAAAGTATTTTATTTAAAAAAAACAGAGCCTTATGGAATCATTTGAATTTAAAGTAGATACTTCTACTAAGTATATAAAAACACTAAACGCTTTAGGGTTTGTTATTTTTGGGTTCACTATTGGAATAACAACTTTCGCTTACAAGACTGGTGAATCCATTGATTGGATGAATACTTTTATGCTAACTGTTTGGAGTATATTATTTGGTTTCTTTCCTGGTTTTGCGAAACTGCCTGAACTCTACTTCACCGAAAAAGGTATCTATCTTAAAAACTATGCTTTTCATTGGGGAGAGAGAAAAGAGATAACCTGGGATAAAATTTCCAGTATCCGTGTTGACAGAACCCAACTTTCTATCAAAAATACTATCGGTTCTTCTGAGAAGATTAAGCTACCTCTACACACCAAAGAGCAGATCAAAAATTTAAAATCTTATCTCAAAGAAATCACATCCAAAAAAGAAGTAGAGTATTTGGGGTGATTTTGGATCGCTGATTGAATGATGTATATGATTTTCGCTGATGTAATAGGTGAATGAGAGCGAAAGCTCGAATGACCGAGAGATCTTACGAACTACTAAATTTTCTCCCGCCTCCAATCACTTTTTTACTCAATCACTCTCTTCACTTTGCAACTTTGTCACTCTCTTCACTCTGTCACTTCTTAATCCCCAACCATGCATTTCTTCTTTCTACTTCTTTTCTTCCTGCTTTATTATCAATAGTTGTTTGAAGTCTTTTAGAAGCTTCCAGTTTTACATCAAACGACTTTCTCTTTCCCCATCTTTCTACCACAACTTTGATGATGTCTCCCTGTTTATGATTTGCTAAAATATCATCCACATTTTCAACGGTACTTAACTGAGTTCCGGCTATTGAAATAAACACATCTTCAGATTCAATTCCTGCTTTATAAAGTGGACTTCTAACTGTTGCATTCCCTGTCATTTTCCATTCGTCTTTGTCTTTTCTGATGGTTTCTCCAAGACTGGCTTTATTTGACTCAGCAAGCTCAAGCTTCACTCCTGCTTTTGAGAATAGAGACTTATAATCTGGTAATTGACTATCGAATATATAATTCTCAAAATAGCTGTTTCCGAAATCTGCACCTGCATATTCAGCTAATGTGGTTTGTAGATCTTTTACCGTATATGAAATTTCTGTCCGACCGTATTTTGTCCACACTTGTCTCATGAATCCATCCAGAGTTAAACCTTTATCCATGCTTCGAAGCGAAAGATCTAAACCTAATCCCAACACGCTTCCGTAGGTATAATAAGAAACAAAGGTATTGGAACGGTTAACCGGATCAACAGACCGCGCCGCATCCACAAACGGAGCTTGATAGCTCATTTCAATTGGGTTGAAGTAATTTCTACCGGGTGAATTAACCACGTAATTCAATCCGCCATCTAAACCTTCTACATACTTTTCTGGAGTGTCAATGCCTGCTCTCGACAGAATGAGTCCCGTATAATAGCTTGTGAACCCTTCAGCAAACCAAAGTTCACCACTCATGTTTGCTTCTTCAAAATCGAAGGGTTCTAAACTTGCCGGACGAATTCGTTCTACATTCCAGACATGAAAGAACTCATGAGAAATAGTTCCGATGCTGGTTTCTCCCAACGGACGATCTAATGGCTTAGAACTTACCACATAAGTAGAATTTCTGTGTTCCATGCCATCTTCACTGGCATTCGGCATGTAGCAAGAAAGGAACGTGTACTCGGCATAATCAAAAGCTGGAAGCTCGCCGTACACTTCTGCTTGTTTTTTCACGATCGCCATCACTTTGCCAAAATATTCATCTACTTCTTTATCGGAAGCCGGAGTATGTAATGCCAGTCGGATGTTCTGACCGTTTACTTTTTCTTCTCTAAAATGCAGATCGGCAATTTCGGTAGGGCTGTCCATAAAATATTGAAGGTCACGAGCATAATAAGTGTTTCCATTCAAATGGAGCAATTGAGTGGCAATTTCCCAATTCAGATCGTCTCTTTTATTGAAAGTGATCTCAATCGGGCGGTATTCGTAGTTTCTTGCCCACGCGAAAGTCGCCGGCATATTCATATGCGCATGCGTTTCATCAATTCCGGTATAGGTCCCTCCTCCTCGGTTTGCATACAAAGTGTAGCTAAACTTCACGGTTCCATCATGACCGCTTACATTCCACTGATGTGGATTTGGTCGGGTTATATCCAGTTCATTTCCACTTCCATCTATTGCGGTTACATTATATACGTTCTTGGCGAATTCGTGCAATGCGTACCGTCCCGGAGATGTTCTGCTCATTCGAACTTCCAGTACTTTATTCTCCAGATTCGGGAATGTAATATCAATTTCTGCTTCGTGATGAACAGCGTTCTCGAACGAAATTTCATACTTATTGTGACTTTGTGCGGTCGCTTCGTTAAATATTTGAATTAGGAATACGGGAATTAGGAATAGAAAATACTTCTTCATGGTATAATTTTTTGAATTAGATACTTAAGATGAGAAGCTTTATCGATTGGTGCAACTGATGTTACATCTCTTTGCTTTAGCAGTAAATAATGTTATAAATTGCATAGTATATTTTAAACTCTTTAGAAGAAAATAAGTACATTAAAAAATTAACTAATCTACATGGGTGTTCTCAAAAAAGAACCAATAATTAATTATTCTTCAAGTCACACCTTATTAGATGGTAAAATTCCTCATCTTAAGAATAAAGATACTGTAAGAATTAAAGGCAAATCTATAGGTGGCGATGCTCCCAAAGCAATTATTCGTAAATATGAATATGGATCTGCTTTAAGAGCTAATCATAAATCTTGGCCGACCTATATTGCTAAGGTTGGTCAAAAATGGTACCCGATTGAGTCTATTACTGAACAACTCTTCACTGATATTGGAAAGTTACTAAAACTAAATATTGCTGATTCGGAGCTTTGGCTTACATCCGGTCAACTTAGATTTTTAAGTAAATTTTTCCTACAAAAAGATGAACGACTTATTCATGGAGCAGAAATTTATGCTGCATATCTCAATCAAGATTTAGATTTTATTTTGGATTTAGAACAAAATAGACTTTCAAAAGAATTTCTCACGTTTACTTTTACGTTTGAAGTTATAGAAGCTTTATATGAAGAGTGTAAAGAAGAGATTGTAAGTTCATTAGTAAAAATGATCACATTTGATGCTATAACAGGAAACTCTGATAGACATTTTTATAACTGGGGTATTATAGAAGATATTCGAGGTAAAAAAAGTCCTAGATTCGCCCCAATTTATGATACTGCAAGAGGTCTTTTTTGGAATTACCCTGATAGTAAACTTTTTAATATTTATTCTAATTCAACAATCGAGGAGCAAATTGTAAAGTATTGTAATGATTCTAAGCCTAAAATAGGAGCCGAAGACAATCCTAATTTGAATCATTTTGATTTCATCCAATTCTTATGTGTTCATTATGAAGAGTATATCCCTGTAATTCAGACAATAATTGATAATTATGATAGTTCAGATTTTGAAGAACTATTATTCAAAAATTATAGTTATCTTTTAACCGATTTAAGGAAACAATTTATATTCGATTGCATAGAACATAGAGTAACAAAATTGTATTATATTTTAAATCACACATGACGAAAATTTTATCTAAAATAAAAACCTCTCTTTTTCCTTCTAATTTTAAGGCGACTAAAGCCCCTATTGATCAGAAGGTTGTTTTTCATGTTATGTATGATTCCCTTTTGGTTGGGAAATTATCACTAGAAGATGGAGAATGGACTTTTAAGTATTCAGATCAATTTAAATCTCAATCAGAGATAAATAAACTTACCGAATTTCCAGATTTAAATAAGGAATATAAATCAGCTGACTTGTGGCCTTTTTTCGTAGTACGTATCCCTAGTATACAACAACCCAAAGTTAAGAAGATAATTTCTACTGAAGGCATTGACGATTCAGACCAAGTTGCTTTACTAAAGCGTTTTGGAGAAAATACAATTGTTAACCCGTTTACACTAGTATTAGGTTAGCAGTATTTATTTTACTCACCCTCCAACCACGAATACGGATAGCTCGGATCGTCTAATCTCATGGCTTCTTCAGTCACGTACATCGGTTTGAAAGTGTCGATCATAACTGCATATTCGTCCGTTTCTTCAGCACCGATGCTGGCTTCTGCTTTTCCGGGATGCGGTCCATGTGGAATTCCACCGGGATGCAGTGTAATACTCGCATAGTCCATTCCCTTCCGACTCATGAAATCGCCTTCTACGTAATAGAGCATTTCATCTGAATCTACATTGGAGTGATTGTAAGGCGCCGGAATGGCATCAGGGTGATAATCGAATTTACGTGGACAAAAACTGCACACCACATAATTATGTGCAGCGAATGTTTGATGAACGGGAGGCGGTTGGTGAACCCGTCCGGTAATTGGCTCAAAATCTTTGATGTTGAAAATCCATGGATACAAATACCCATCCCATCCCACTACATCTAGCGGATGGTGATCAAAAGTATAGTGATGCATTCGTCCACCTTTTTTGATCCGAACTTCAAACACGCCTTTTTCTTCAAAAAATAATTGTTCTTGAGGCAAACGGAAATCCCGTTCACAAAATGGAGAATTCTCCATAAACTGTCCCATTTTTGATAGATATCGCCTTGGAAAGTCAATCGGTCCCGTTGAATCTACCGTAAGAACTCTGTTTTTGTCTGTATCAAAATTCATTTGGTAGGTCGTTCCACGAGGAATGTAAATATAATCTCCGTATCCGAAATCTAATCTTCCGAAGTTGGTTTGTACATGACCTGTTCCTTCATGGATAAACAACAATTCGTCATGTTCCCCATTGCGGTAGAAATAATTCATGGCATCGGTCGGTCGCATCACTCCGATCTGGAGATCATTATTGAACATCAAGGTCTTTCTTCCGGTGATAGCATCTCCACCTGCCGGAACGTCTTTCGTTTTTAAATGACGGTGACGAAGTGTTTGATCATCAGCCGCTTTAACTTCGATCTTTGCTCCCTGCTCAATCTTAGTAACTCTGGTCGGCATGTGGTAGTGATACAGTAGCGAACTGTTTCCGTGAAAACCTTCTGCACCGAAAAGTTCTTCTGTAAATAATTCTCCGTCCGGTCTGCGAAAAACCGTATGACGTTTATGCGGGATGGTTCCTAAAGCGTGGTAGTACATAGTTTTGAATTAAGAATGTAGAATTAAGAATGTAGAATTTCTTACAAGTTTCCTCGTAGATCTTGTTCACGTTCAATGGCTTCGAATAGCGCTTTGAAATTACCCTTTCCGAATCCACGAGCACCTTTTCGTTGAATGATCTCATAAAATAAAGTCGGGCGATCAACCACCGGTTTCGTAAATATCTGAAGTAAATAACCTTCATCATCACGATCCACTAAAATTCCCAGATCCGCTAATACATCAATCGGTTCATCGATCTCGCCTACTCTTTCTTCCAATTCTTCATAATAGGTTGTGGGCACTTTAAGAAAGTCAACTCCCCGATCTCTTAGTTGAGTTACCGTATCTATGATATTTGGAGTTAGCAACGCCACATGTTGCACGCCCGGACCTTCAAAGAAATCCAGATATTCTTCGATCTGTGATTTTTTTACACCATCAGCCGGCTCATTGATAGGGAATTTAATCATTCCCCTTCCGCCTGCCATAACACGGCTCATCAATGCTGAATATTCTGTAGAAATATCTTTGTCATCAAAACTTAAATACTGTGTAAATCCGAGTACATCTCTATAGAAAGCAACCCAAGTGTCCATTTCACCCAATTCTACATTTCCTACGCAATGATCTACAAACTGAACCCCAACAGAATCAGCTTTCACTAAGCTTTCTTTTGCCATGAATTTTGGGAAAAATATCCCGTTATATTCACTTCGGTTTATAAAAGAATGAATCACATCTCCGTATGTTTTGATCGCTGCTTTTCTAATGGTCCCGTTTTCATCCGAAATTGAATGCGGTTCTTCAACTGAAACTGCGCCTCGTTTCACACTTTCGTAGTAAGCGCGATCCACATCTTCCACATGCATGGCAATATCACGAATACCATCGCCGTGTTTATGTACAAACTCGGAGATCGGAGATTTACTGCTTAAAGGTGCTGTAATTACAAAACGAATGTTCCCTTGTTCCAAATAATAAGAAGAACGATCACGAACGCCTGTTTCTAATCCTGAATATGCTTTTAATTGAAACCCAAAAGTGGTTATATAATAATGAGCCGCTTGTTTGGCATTGCTCACATAATGCTCTACATAATCTACATCCTGTAATCCTAAATGATCATCAAATTCTTGTTCTACTGTTCTTTCTAATAAGTTGTTTTGCTTTTTCATTGTTACCTCTTTACAAACTGTTCGGGTTGGCATTCAACAGTACTGCAAAAATCTTAGTTGCCATAGCTCTTGAATGAAATTTTCGATCTACCCAACTACTATTATTACCTTATTTGAAAAATTAATGACTGCTTTCACAATTATTTATAGATAATTATACCACTTTGAGTAGAATTATTAATGTTGCCAAGCTCGTCATTTTTGATCCATTTTATCTCCGGATATCTAAACTTTGAATTGATCTTACTTTTAATATATCAAAATGTATAAAAGGAAATGAATAAACAAAAATCAATAGTCTGCTTTTATTATATTGTTTAGGAATGTAATTCTTTTGATGCATGTTATGCCAGTGAACAAAAAAGCGCTTACACTATGGAAACACAACAGCAATTAGACGACTTTCAAGCACGAATTGATGCGGGTGAAAAAATTGAACCCAAGGATTGGATGCCTGAACGTTATCGAGATCAGATCGTCCGAATGGGAAGTCAACATGCACACTCTGAAATTGTGGGTATGCTTCCGGAAGGAAACTGGGTTTCCAGAGCGCCATCTTTAAAAAGAAAATTAGTGCTGTTAGCCAAAGTTCAGGATGAAGCGGGACATGGTTTGTATTTATACAGCGCCATCGAAACATTAGGTGTAAGCAGAAGTGAACTTATTGATCAATATTTGTACGGCAAAGCTAAATACTCCAGTATTTTCAACTACCCTACGCTTAGTTATGCTGATGTTTGTGTAATCGGTTGGTTAGTGGATGGTGCCGCTATTGTAAATCAAACCAAATTGGCACAATCCAGTTATGGCCCTTATGCCAGAGCGAATCTGAGAATTTGTAAAGAAGAAAGCTTCCACAAAAAGCAGGGCTATGAAATGGTAGCTAAGCTTGCTGAAGGAACTCCTGCACAACGAAAAATGGTGCAAAATGCTGTAGACAGATTTTGGTGGCCTACTCTTATGATGTTTGGCCCAAATGATTCAAACTCACCAAACAGTGCTGAATTATTGAAATGGCAAGTGAAATTGAATACTAACGACGAATTGCGCCAGCATTTTGTGGACCGTGTTGTTATGGAAGCGGATGCCGTTGGAATTACTCTTCCTGATCCCGACCTGAAATTTAATAACGAAACGGGACATTGGGAGTTTGGAGAAATTCCTTGGGATGAATTCTGGGATGTGGTAAAAGGAAATGGTGTGATGAATCGTGAACGTATTAAAGCGCGCCGAAATGCCCATGAAAATGGCGCTTGGGTTCGTGAAGCGGCACAAGCATACGCCAGAAAGAAGAAATTAAGCCAAGAAAAGGCTTCTTAATCATATTTGTCATCCTGAGCACAGCGAAGGATCTCAAATGTAATATAAATTATGAGTTTCTTGGGGTTTGAGATTCCTCGACAAGCTCGGAATGACAGCAAAAAATGTCTGAAAACAACGAAAAAGATTGGCCTCTGTGGGAGGTCTTTTATCAGCCTAAAAATGGCAAACCCTACGAACACGCTGGTAGTTTACATGCTGCTGATGCCGAAAATGCTTTGCAAAATGCGCGAGACGTATATGCCCGAAGAAATGAAGGAATTGGAATCTGGGTAGTTCCATCAGATCAGATTACCGCTTCCACTCCGGAAGATATGGGTTCATTTTTTGATCCTGCTTCTGATAAGCCATATCGACATCCACAATTTTATAGTGTTCCAAGAGCCGTAAAGAAAAGAAGTTAATTTTGTTAATTGTTATTAGTGTAATTGAGAACTCAAATAACTAATAACCAATAACCATTAAATGAGTACAACAAAAAATTTATCTCTTAAAGAATCAAAAATTACTTATCTGCTTCGTTTAGCTGATGACCGATTGATTCTAGGGCAAAGAATGTCAGAATGGTGTGGACACGGTCCGGTTTTAGAAGAAGATCTGGCTCTTGCAAATATGGCACTGGATTTAATCGGTCACGCTTCTTCCCTGTACGCTTATGCAGCAGAAGTTGAAGATAATGGTCATAACGATGATTATTTTGCCTATTTCCGCGATGATTATGAGTTTACTAATCTCCAGCTTTGTGAGTTACCGAAAGGTGATTTTGCGTTTACTATTGCTCGGCAGTTCTTGTTTAGTTCTTTCAGTTACTTTCAATACGAACAATTGAAAAATGCTAAAGACGAACAATTTGCCGGAATGATTAATAAGCATCTAAAAGAGATCAAGTACCATTTAAGACATTCACGAGATTGGGTGTTAAAACTTGGTGACGGAACTGAAGAAAGCCATAAAAGAATGCAAGATGCTTTCGATGAGTTATGGATGTACACTGGAGAATTATTTTTTATTGATGGCGTTGACGAAATGATGTTAGCAGAAGGAAATGGAGCTGATCTTTTATCTTTCAAAAACGAATGGAAGAAATTGGTGGAAGACACTTTAACCGAAGCTACTTTAACTGTTCCTGATTGGGATCAATTTATGATGACAGGAAGCCGTAACGGAATGCATACTGAGTATTTAGGTCATATGTTAGCTCAAATGCAGTTTCTGAGACGTTCGCATCCTGATGCTGATTGGAAGTAGGATCACAGATTTTGATCACTGATTGCACTGATAATTGTGATTTTCGCTGATTTTGATCATTGATTTCTTTGATTACCAAAGAAAGTCCCCTCTTGAGAGGGGATTGAGCCCGCCTGCCAAAGTACTTGTACGGCGGACAGGGGGTGGGTCAGTACTTTTATATTTTTAACTAAGTTGAATGTCTCAAGCACAAACCTTACATACCGAAGAGGAAATTTGGGAATTTATCCGAGAGGTAACTGATCCCGAAATTCCGGTACTCAATATTATTGAGATGGGAATTGCCCGGAGTGTGAACATTGATAAATCAGGAAAAGTATTGGTTAAGATCACACCAACTTATTCCGGCTGTCCGGCTATGAATGCCATAGAAAAAATGGTGAAGGAAAAACTTGAAGAGAAGAATATAACTGACTTTGAGGTTAAACTAGATTTTTCTGAAGCTTGGACAACAGACTGGATGACCGATGAAGCAAAAGCCAAATTAAAAGATTATGGTATTGCTCCTCCTGAAAAGACTTCTAATAAAGATAATTTTCTTACAAGTTTGTCAAGTACTAAGATAGTGCCATGTCCCTACTGTGATTCTTTCGAGACAGAACTTCAAAGCCAATTCGGATCTACTGCTTGTAAAGCTCAATATTTTTGCAATTCTTGTCATCAACCTTTTGAACATTTTAAATGTATATGAAACAAAGAATATTCTTTTTATCCGGGTTATTTTGTTTGATAGCACTTTCGTCTTCAGCTCAAACCATTGAACATGAAGAAGAATTGCAATCAGCTTCTCAACTAAAATTTGAATACACTTCAACTACAAAGCTTAGTTTTGATATTAAATTTCAACCCCTTTCTTTAAAAACCAATCGCTTTCTTACTGGTACTGGCTACTTGCTTCAGGGGTTAAAATTCAACTCAGCAATTGACCAGTTTAATGCTATTAGCCCTTTCGATTTCAGAGCATATAAACCTTTGAGTTTTAGTTCTTATTCGCAAACCATTCAAAGAAATTATTTACTTGCACAACCAATTCAGCCTATAAAATGAGCCAACAGTTTATCGAAACCAATTTAGAAGAAGGTGTTTTAACAATTACGTTAAATCGCCCTGATGTATTGAACAGCTTCAATTATGGAATGGCTGAAGAAGTTCAAGAAGCACTTCATGAAGCTAAGTCTAACCATAAAGTACGATGTGTTTTGCTAACAGGAAATGGCAGAGCTTTTTGCGCCGGACAAGATCTTCAAGAAGTAACCGAAATTGCCAAAGATCCTGATCGTGAGTTAGGCGAGGTTGTTCATCACACTTATAATCCGATTATTCGGGCAATCAGAAATTTAGAAAAACCGGTAATTTGTGCTGTAAACGGAACCGCTGCCGGTGCCGGTGCTAATATTGCCTTAGCTTGCGACATGGTATTTGCTACTGAAGAAGCAAAATTCATTCAATCTTTTTCAAATATTGGATTGATACCGGACAGTGGAGGAACATACATTTTGCCTCGCTTGATTGGCTTGGCTAGAGCTACCGAGCTCACATTTACGGGTCGACCAGTAAAAGCTCCTGAAGCTGTGGAAATGGGCATGATTTACAAATCTGTTCCTTCTGAAGAATTAGTGAGCGAAGCAACCGCCCTTTGTGAAAAATTTGCAACCATGCCTACACGTGGATATGGCCTTACAAAAAAAGGATTTAATGCAGGTTTTAATAATAATCTTGAAACTCAGTTAAATCTGGAAGCTGATCTCCAAGCCGAAGCCGGAAGTACCGAAGATTATAATGAAGGAGTTGCTGCTTTTTTAGAAAAGAGAAAGCCTGAGTTTAAAGGGAAGTAATGAAAAACACACTCCGACTAGAGCAGCTTACGGTTTTTATTCTTTCAATATATCTATTCTCATCCATCACTGAGTTGCCCTGGTATTTTTATGCGCTTCTCTTTTTTACTCCTGATGTTTCATTCATCGGGTATTCATTAAATACCAAGTTCGGAGCCTTGTTGTATAACTTTTTCCATCATCAGGGAATTTGGATTTTGTGTGGTTTGATTGGTTATTTTATACACCTTGAATGGTTGCTTGGGGTTGGAATTGTATATGTTGGACATTCTGCATTCGATCGGGTTTTTGGATATGGATTGAAATATGCCGATGATTTCAAGCATACTCATCTGGGGGAAATTGGTGAGTAACATCTACTCAGCAAAGTAATTACTATATATTGTATTCTTCATCCCATTGATAAGCCTTTTGTCGGCGGTGTGCAAAAGCCCATTATATTTAATGGCTAATGCCAAGTAACAAGCATCGTAAAGAGAAATTGAAAATCTTGTTGAAAGAAAAAAAGAATCTTCCTGAATTTTTTTATACGAAATTGAAATAAGACGAAGCGTTCTTATTTTTTTATAAATTTCTTCCCCTTCTTCAACTGAAAGTTGTTTTGATCTAACCTTTTTGGAAATAATGCTATCCATTTCGATCAGAAATAGATCCGGTACAAAAAAATAGTCCAATTTTTCAAATACATTACGAGCTTCCACACTTCCCTTTTCAGGCAAAAACCATTTTATTGCAAAACAAGCGTCAACTACTTGAATATTCATCGATTTCTGTCTTCACGAATATCATCAACACTATCTGAAAAAAATCTTCCCTCGGCTTTGTATCTCTCATAGATTTCCTTAACCATATTTAACGAATCTTCCTTGCTCTGACCCGCGTGTAATTCTATCAAAGATTTTAGCTCAGCTTGTAAAGAACGATTGTTGTTCTCTGCTCTTTTTTTAAGATTATTAAGTGTTTCTTCGTTAATATTTCTAATTAGTACATCCGGCATAATTCTCGTGGTTAATTTGATATCATAATGATATCAATAAAATTCTTGTTTTCAAACTTAATTTTACCCTGCATTCCCATTCATATTGTTTATCTTGAAAGCGATTTTTAACGCTAAAGAATGTACTTTTTTACATGATTAACCAAGACACAATAGTTGGAATTATTGGCGCCGGAACAATGGGTGCGGGAATTGCTCAAATAGCATCCACGAACGGACATCGGGTTTATTTGTATGATGCTTACGCCGAACAACTGCCTAAAGCCAAAGCCGGATTAGAAAAAATCCTGAACCGTCAGGTAGAAAAAGAAAGGATGTCTCAGGATGAAGTGGATGGTATTTTATCCAGAATTCATTTTGTAGAAGATATCACCAAGTTCGGTAAATGTGGTTTTGTAATAGAAGCTATTGTTGAAAATATCGACATCAAAAAAGATGCTTTTCAACGCCTAGAAGGAATTGTTTCTAAAGAATGCATATTGGCTTCCAATACCTCTTCCCTTTCCATTGCTTCAATTTCATCAGCATTAAAAAAACCGGAGCGTTTTTTAGGCGTTCACTTTTTCAATCCAGCTCCACTGATGAAATTAGTAGAGATCATTCCTAGTGTTGCAACCGATTCTGAGTTAGCGAAATCCACCAAGGATTTCATATCTAGTTGGGGGAAGATTACCGTCTTAGCAAAAGATACTCCTGGATTTATCGTAAATCGTGTGGCACGACCTTTTTATTCTGAAGCGCTTCGAATTTTGGAAGAAGGTGTTGCCGATGTTCCAACTATTGATTGGGCAATGAAAGAACTGGGCGGATTCAGAATGGGGCCTTTCGGGTTGATGGATTTGATCGGACATGATGTGAATTATGAAGTGACTTCAAGCGTATTTAAAGAATTTTATTATGACCCGAGATTTAAACCTTCGTTTACCCAAAAGCGATTAGTGGAAGCAGGTTGGCTGGGTAGAAAATCAGGCAAAGGTTTTTATAATTATGGTGAAGACGCTAAAAATCCCGATCCGAATAAAGACAAAGAACTTGGAGAAGAAATCCTTCACAGAATTTTGACAATGCTCATCAATGAAGCTTTTGATGCCGTATTCATGAATATTGGTTCAGCAGAAGATGTTGACTTGGCAATGCAGAATGGTGTTAATTATCCCAAAGGTTTGCTTGCCTGGGCGGAGGAAATTGGTTTAGAAAAAGTACTTGGCAGAATGGAAGCCTTGTATGAAGAATATCTGGAAGACCGATATCGACCGAATCCATTGTTGAAGAGAATGGTGAGGGGAAATAGCAGTGAGTAGTGAGGAAGAAGTAATCAGTAATCAGTAATCAGTAACCAGTTATCAGTTATCAGTAACCAGTTATCAGTAATCAGTTATCAGTAACCAGTTATCAGTAATCAGTAACCAGTAATCAGTAACCAGTTATCAGTAACCAGTTATCAGTAATCAGTAACCAGTTATCAGTAACCAGAATAAATGGAAAAAGAATCGGATAAAATTATAAGCTCAATGTTTGAGAAGGATGCCTTTTCACAATGGATGGGAATTGAGATCCTGAAATCTGAGCCAGGATATGTTAAAACTTCGATGAAGATTAGAGAAGAAATGACTAACGGATTTGGAATTTGTCATGGTGGAATTACGTTCTCATTAGCTGATAGTGCTTTGGCATTCGCATCCAATTCAAGAGGATTGGCATCAGTTGCTTTGGAGAACAACATCAATTATACCAAGAAAGTAGAAGTAGGTGATACGTTAATAGCTGAAACAGAAGAAATTCAAAACGGAAGAACGATTGGTGTCTATAAGGTCAAAATTACCAATCAGAATAATGATTTAGTGGCAGATTTTAGGGGCACGGTTTATCGAACCGATAGACACAAGACTTAAGATGTAAGATTTAAGACATGCATAATTATAAAAAACTTGATGCGTGGGATAAAGAGTTTCGACAATTCTTAAATATCTCATTTGGCTCCTGTTCTGAAATTGAAACACAACTAATCATTAGTAATAGATTGGGTTATATTTCTAACTATGATTTTACTTCTTTATCCGAAGAGGTTATCAAGATTCAAAAAATTCTTTATAAACTAATTCAAAAATTTTCTTAAGTCTTAAATCTTACATCATATGTCCAACAGCGAAGCTTTTATTATCGACGGAATCAGAACTCCAATTGGAAAATTGAAAGGATCATTATCCTCCATTCGAGCGGATGATCTCGCGGCAATTCCCATTAAAGAGTTATTGAAACGAAATCCTGAATTGGATCCGACATCAGTTGAAGATGTGATTTTTGGTTGCGCAAATCAGGCCGGAGAAGACAATAGAAATGTCGCCAGAATGGCTGGGTTGCTTGCAGGACTTCCCGTTTCTGTGCCCGGTGAGACCGTAAATCGCCTTTGTGCCTCAGGAATGAGTGCTACTGTAAGAGCGTATCATGCCATTAAAGCCGGCGAAGGCGATGTTTTTATCACCGGAGGTGTAGAACATATGACACGCGGACCTATCGTTTTAGGGAAAGGAAGTTCTCCGTATTCTGGGACTACGGAAATGCACGATTCTACTTTTGGGTGGAGATTTGTAAACCCGAAAATGCATGAACTGCACGGAACCGATGGCATGGGAACTACCGCAGAAAATGTAGTAGAAATGCATCAGATCTCACGTGAAGATCAGGACAAATTTGCCGCTTGGAGTCAACAAAAAGCAGGAGCCGCCCGAGATTCAGGAAGACTAGCTAAAGAAATTGTAAAGGTTGAGATTCCTCAAAGAAAAGGCGATCCAATCATTTTTGAGCATGATGAGTTTATGCGACCTGATTCTACAGCAGAAATTCTTGGAAAACTTCGCCCTGCTTTTCGTAAAGATGGATCGGTCACTGCCGGAAATGCTTCCGGTTTAAATGACGGTGCCGGAGCTTTATTGATTGCTTCGGGATCGGCTGTAGAAAAATACGGATTTAAACCAAAGTCCCGAATAGTTGCCTCTGCGGTTTCCGGTATTGAACCTAGAATTATGGGATTGGGACCTGTTGAAGCTTCTCAAAAAGCTTTAAAGAGAGCCGGACTTACTTTAAAAGATATGGACATTATCGAACTGAATGAAGCTTTCGCCGGACAATCACTTGGAGTTACAAGAAAACTAGGCTTAGAGGACAATGATTCCAGATTGAATCCCAACGGCGGAGCTATTGCAATCGGGCATCCTCTTGGAATGACTGGGCAACGTTTATTACAAACGGCAACCATCGAACTTCATGAAAGAGAAAATGCAAAATATGCTTTATGTATGTTATGTGTTGGCGTTGGACAAGGTTTTGCGGTTATTTTGGAGAAAGTTGGTGATTAGTTATTGAGTTATTGAGTTATTAGGTGCAATATGTATAAACTATCTGAATTAGAGTCTTGGAAATCAGCACGGCAATTACGAATTGCTATTTCTGATTTAGTAAAATCGTTTCCGGCTGATGAAAAATTCAGGTTAAAGGATCAGATAATTAGATCATCAAGATCAATTCCCGCAAATATTGCCGAGGGGTTTGGTAGATTTCATTATCAGGAGAATATTCAATTTTGTCGAATAGCACGTGGTTCATTGTATGAAACTCTTGAGCATATAATGTGCGCAAAAGATGAAGGATTTATAAATGAAGAAAAATTCAACAACATTAATGAACAAATTTTGGAATGTTTAAAGATCTTAAATGGATATGTTCAATATCTCAAAAAAGCAAAGAAATCAACCTAATCACTCAATAACTTAATCTCTAATAACTTTGATATACGAATACAAAGGATATAAACCTGTAATTCACGAAAGTGCATACATCCATCCGCTTGCGGCAGTAACCGGAAATGTGATTATCGGGAAAGATGTGTATATAGGTCCGGGAGCAGCAATTCGTGGAGACTGGGGGAAAATTGTAATCAAAGATGGCTGCAATGTTCAGGAAAACTGTACCATTCACATGTTTCCAGGAGTAACAGTGATGTTAGAAGAAGGAGCCCATATTGGTCATGGTGCGATTATTCATGGTTCCCATCTCGGAAAAAATTGTCTGATTGGAATGAATGCGGTGATAATGGATAATGTGAAAATCGGAGCCGGCTGTATTGTTGGGGCTTTAGCTTTCGTCAAAGAAGGCACTGAAATTCCAGATCGAAAAGTTGTAGTTGGCAATCCTGCAAAAATTGTAAAGGATGTGTCAGATGAAATGCTGAAATGGAAAACGGAAGGAACGGGCTGGTATCAACGATTACCCAAAGAATTGCACGAAACTCTTGAAGAATGTGAACCGTTAAGGAAAGTTCCAGAAGAAAGGAAAGATCAGGATAGTAATTATGAAACCTGGGGAAATTCGAAGAACAGTTAATGGTTATCAGTTATTTGTATTACTTACAAACGAATATATATTTGATATCTTTGCTACAAAGATAAACTTCACCTGTTAACCAATAACTATTAACATTAGAGATGGGATTATTTAACAACCATACAAAAAACGTACCGCCTCACAAACTTCATCCGCAAATTTTACATTGGCGAGAAGGCGATGAAATTGAAAACATAGATTTTCAAAAAATGGCCCACAAAAATAAATTCATGGCAGTTGTAATGCGTATTGATGGGGTTATACCCATGACAACTTATCTATACAAAAGTCTTACAAGTGATGGGTTTATAATCGTTGAAGACAAAGAGTCCAAACATCTCCAAAAAGTAGCTTTTGAAAAATTTATCAAAAAAGCTAGCAATATGAGCTTAAAAAGCAGGTGGGTAGAACAAGAGTTACAAGATTCCAAAGAATACATGGAACTTATTGATAATTTCCAGCAAGCTTATATTGAATTAGAAGAATCTGATAAATCGAAATTATTAGAATAATGGGAATATTTAACAGAAAGAAAAACTTGCCTCCTCATAAAATCCATCCTGATGTTTTGCACTGGAGAGAAGGTGATGAGCTTGTCTATATGATAGTTGTTCTAAATGGTCCTTTTGATATTAATATAGATTCATACGAGGAAAAAAATAAAAAGCACGGTTTTTATAAGAGCTTGACTTCCGAAGGTTATATCATTATTGAAGAAAAAGAATCCGGAAATCTGAATAAGTATGAGTTTCGAAAGTTTATAAAAGCTGCTAAAAACATAAGTTTTCAGAATCGTGTAATTTCATTGGAGGTTAAAGAATCTAAAAATTACATGGAACTAATTGATTCATTTCAAAAAGCATATTCTGAACTTCAGGAACAAGACAAACCAAAATCGCTAGAATAAATGGGATTTTTTAAAAACGATAAAAAAGGAAAACCTCCACATACCTGGTATCCGGATATTCTGCATTGGCGGGAAGATGATACAATTTTTTGCAGAAATATTTCAAGAGCTTTTGGATATACGAAGGTAAAAACGGAGGATATTATTAAATATATGAAGCCAAATGATGTGATAGGTAAAGTAAGATTTATATATAAATCAGTTGATGAAAATGGGAGCATTTACGTAACTGATCCTGATGGCCACCTTGTCCAATTTGAATTTTGGAGATTTAATAAAGTATCTACCAATGAAACTCTTAAGAGTAGATTGATTGAACAAAAACAACAGAACTCAGAAAGTTATATGGAATTGATGAAAAACTTTCAACATGCTTTTAATGAGTTGCAAGAAGCTGATGATCATCCGAAGAGATTAGGTGAGAAAACCTCGTAACTGGTTACTCGTTTCTCTTAACTTAGAAACATAAATATGAGCTACCGAAATTCTGAAATATGGCAATTAGCTAAGGAGCAATCGAATAAAATTCATTTTATGAGTTTGAAGCTTCCTAAATTTGAGCTTTATGAAACGGGTAGTCAAATCAGACGATCTTCCAAGTCTGTTCGTTCCAACATTGTTGAAGGTTATGGAAGAAGACATTATACCCGAGAATATATTCGCTTTCTGATTTTTTCTTTAGCATCAAACGATGAAACCAGAGACCACTTAGATTCACTTTTTGAAACTCAGTCTCTTAAAAATAAAGAACTTTATCTTGAACTAATTGAGCTGAATGATAAACTTGGCAAGAAGCTAAACCTTTTTATTCAATCCGTCCAAAGATCTCAAAACCAATAACAAGCATGAGCAACAAAAAACCAGAAACCAGAAACCAGAAACCAGAAACGAATAACGAGATACGAGTCACGAGCTACATAAAAGGCAAATGGTTAACTGAGGGGTCTGAAACTGATCTGATCAGTGCAATCAATGAAGAGCCCATTGCTCAATTAATAGATTCTGAAATAGATTATAAATCAGCTTTGGAATACGGACGTTCTGTGGGAGGACCTGCTCTCCGTAAACTTTCGATTCATGAACGAGCTTTCAAGATCAAGTTTTTGGCCGCTTATTTGATGGAACGAAAAGAAAAGCATTATAAACTTTCTTCACATACCGGAGCAACCCGCAAAGATTCCTGGATTGATATTGAAGGCGGTTACGGATCGATGTTCGTACTTTCCAGTAAAGCACGTCGTGAACTATCCGATCTCCCCTTTCATGTGGAAGGCGGAACCGAACGTCTTTCCCGCAGAGGCACTTTTGTAGGACAACATATTTGTGTTCCAAAAAACGGGATTGCTGTACATATAAATGCCTTTAACTTCCCTGTTTGGGGAATGGTTGAAAAACTAGCACCGGCTATTATGGCTGGACTTCCTTGTATTGTAAAACCGTCTCCGGTTGGATCTTATCTGGCTTACGAAGTGTTTAAAGATATTATTGAATCTGAAATTCTCCCTGAAGGAAGTGTTCAGTTTATTGCGGCGGATAAACCCGGAGATCTTTTAGATCATCTCAACAGCCAGGATTCTGTTTCATTCACAGGATCAGCAACTACTGGAAAAAAACTTAAATCACATCCGAACATTGTAGCGAATAGTGTGCAATTCAATTTGGAAGCGGATTCATTGAATGCCTGTATTCTTGGACCAGACGTAACGCCTGATATGGAAGAGTTTGGTTTGTTTATTAAAGAAGTCGGTATGGAGATGACCGTGAAAACAGGCCAAAAATGTACGGCTATCCGTAGAACTATTGTTCCTCGAGAAAGATTGGAAGATGTATCAGAAGAACTAAAGAATTTTTTATCGAAAACAACCATCGGAGATCCAACTCAGAAAGAAACGCGAATGGGTCCGCTAGCTTCCAGTTTACAATCTCAGCGATTTGATGAGCAAATTGCCACCCTAGAAGATGTAACCGATACTATTTTTTCAAACGGAACTCATGAAGGAGCATTTACCAGCCCAAGGGTTTTAGTTTGTCATCAACCTATGACAGTTGATAAAGTTCACGAAGTGGAAGCTTTTGGTCCGATGACCACCATTATGCCTTACGATTCAACGGAAGAAGCGATACAATTAGCTAATAAATCGGATGGTTCTTTGGTCGCTTCTTTATTTACTGCGGATGATGATATCGCTGCTAAAATTACGTTAGGATGCGCTCCATATCATGGTCGCTTTATGGTTATTAATAGACATTCAGCTGGTGAATCAACCGGTCACGGTTCTCCAATGCCACACATGATTCATGGTGGCCCCGGACGTGCCGGCGGCGGTGAAGAGCTAGGTGGAGCAAGAGCTGTACTCCACAACATGCAACGAATTGCGCTGCAAGGCTCACCCACTACATTAATGAATATTGTTCAACAACACATCAAAGGAGCAAAAACAAAAGAAGCACCAAAGCATCCGTTCCAGATGTATTTTGAGGAATTGGAAGTTGGTCAGTCGCTGCTTTCTGATGTGCGAAAAGTTAAAGATCAGGATGTGGAAGATTTTGCTAATTTGTCGGGCGATCACTTTTATGCCCATACTGATCCTGATGCCGCTTCACGCTCATTGTTCGGTAAAATCGTAGCTCATGGATATTTCGTGCTTTCAGCTGCAGCCGGACAGTTTGTTCATCCTGAAGAAGGCCCTGTTCTTTTGAACTACGGATTAGAAAACCTTGCTTTTCTTGCTCCTGTGGCTCCCGGCGATACCATTCAAACTAAGCTGATTGTAAAACGAAAAACTGTTCGCCAGCAAAGAGAAATGGATATGTTTCCATTTGGGGTTGTCTTCTGGGAAGTGGAAGTTAAAAATCAGGAAGACGTTTTGGTTGCAGAATACACGATCTTAACGCTAGTTAAACGAAAGAATAAATTAGACATTGATTTGGTTTGATCAGAATACAGTAGTCAGTAGTCAGTAGTCAGAATTTATAAATATTTTTGTAAGGAAATAGTTTTGAAACTGTCTTACTTAGAAATGTAAACTAATTCACTAATTATGACATCTGCAAAAACATTCAAAGATCTGTTAGTCTGGCAAAAAGCTCACAGATTTGTTCTAAACACTTATTCTTACACCAAAAAATTTCCCAAAGAAGAGGTTTATGGGTTGACTTCCCAATTTAGAAGAGCTTCTGTTTCTATTGCTGCAAATATCGCAGAGGGTTTTAAAAAACGAGGCCGAAAAGATAAAGCACGGTTTATGAATATCGCTCAAGGCTCATTGGAAGAATGCAGATATTACCTTATACTCGCACAAGATTTGGGTTATGGCTCAACGGAAAAGCTTAATGAACTTCTTGAAGAGGTAAGTAAAATGCTTTCAAGTTTTACAAAAGCTATACTAACTCAAAGCAAATAGTAACTGAATTCTGACCACTGAAATACCGATCACTAATGAAAAACGGAAACGTAGAACTATCCATAAATAACAACATCGGAACCATTGAATTCTCCCATCCAAAAGGAAATTCTCTACCCGGAGCCATCCTTAGAAAACTTGCTTCCACCATCGACGTAGCTGGAAAAAATGACGAGATAAAAGTAATCGTTCTAAAAAGTTCAGGTGAAGGTGCTTTTTGCGCAGGTGCTTCTTTTGATGAATTAATAGATATTGAAGATTTCGAAACCGGGAAGCAATTTTTTATGGGCTTTGCTTTGGTTTTAAATGCAATGCGTCAATCTCCAAAGCTGATAATTGTTCGGGTTCATGGAAAAACGGTTGGTGGTGGAGTAGGAATTGCTTCTGCCGGAGATTATACTTTTGCCAAGAAAGGAGCCTCTGTTAAACTTAGTGAACTGGCTTTGGGAATTGGTCCTTTTGTTGTCGGACCCGCCGTTGAACGCGCTGTTGGAACTTCCGCTTTTTCATCCATGGCAGTAGATGCTACTAGTTGGTATGACTCAACCTGGGCAACTCAAAAGGGTTTATTCAATAAGGAATTTGATACTACGGAAGAACTGGATCAGGCTGTTTCAGATCTTGCGGAACAACTTGCAAAAAGCAGTCCTGAAGCTATGACCGATCTTAAACATGTACTTTGGAAAGGAACTCAGGACTGGGATGAGTTGCTTCAACAACGCGCTGAAGTAAGTGGAGGATTGGTACTTTCAGATTACACAAAGAACTTTATCAGGAAATTTAAAGAAAAGGGATAACTAGTGTTGCTACCATAAAGAAAATATGGCAATAATTTAATTAC
>TARA_R110002110_G_scaffold414122_1_pt1 | contig 28997 bp, 23 predicted proteins | sample TARA_R110002110 | Tara Oceans TARA_R110002110 (sample SAMEA4397330) | marine metagenome | biome: Polar Biome; feature: [SRF] surface water layer (ENVO:00010504); material: water (ENVO:00002006), including particulate matter (ENVO:01000060) such as... | depth 5 m
TCATGAGGACAAGGCTAATCTACCCACTCGATTTGGTGAAGGCCCTAAAATTATTCTCCATCTGGAGAGGCGTTGCGTACGGGAGCCAGCTGATTATTGGATCGATATACTCTTCTATCTCAGCAATAAGCTCGTTGGGCTCAAGCTCTCGAGCCGCGAGCCCCTTATTTGACTCCATGTATCCAACAATACTGCTCAACAGCAGCAAATAAGCTTGAAGGGCCACATTTGTACAAAGATGCCCCTGGCGGCCCATCTCCCACTGTGTCGGGTTTGCACTGGACAGCAACTGGAAGTATGAATTCAACACCGACCTAGCACGTTCTAACGTCTCTGCATCAGAGGTCCCGCATAATGCCCCAGGTGAGTATTCCTTGTTCTTCATTATTGAGGATCCAACAAGGCCGGACTTCCTCAGCCCATCTTTTAGGGCAGGGACCGTTAGGCACGTCTTCTCTGTAGGCGGAATCCCTTGCTGTGTTACCCTGCCGTAGAGTGGCTCGCCAATATCGCCATTGAGCAATCCGACGAGTCGAGCGCTTATAGCTCCTATTCGTTCGCTGGGCTTGTCAGAGCCCCACTTTAGTTCGCCCTCAAGGTCATCAAGCAGAGTCTTCGGCACTGATTTTTGTTCGTGATTGATGGTGACGAATAGGTTTGCTTCTTCTTCCTTCTTCAGTTCTTCAAAGGCCACTACCATAATATTCTGGTTGAGGAATTTTTCAGAGAGCGGAGCGTAGCCATACAACCTATGTTGACCGTCGATTATCCAAGCGCTTCGGTATTTATTGGGTAAGTGGAGGTTACCAAAGACGACACTCGTATCGTCATCCCTAGCAACGGACTCAAACCGGCACTTGGCAATGAAGTTGACGAGAATGTTTGTGGGGAAGTAGCCTCCATCGTAGATGAATTTTGAAATCTGCCTAAGGCGGCTTCTGCTCACCAAGCGCTGATATGCTGGAGCGCCGGATGGGTCATTTAATGAACGATGGTTAACAAACGCAATTTTGAGCATCTGGCGTGGCGTAGATACAAAGGAGTAAAATGTTTTCCCGCCGAGCTTTCCTCGCACAGCCGGAACCTTCACTCCCTCCATTTCTGGAATTTTCTGTCCTTTCAAGAACTCAGCTAGGAATTGAAATCTAGCAGCAGATCGAAGGTGATCAGCAACCTGCAGATAGTACCGCAGTTCTTTTTCAGTAACGATGTGGATATTCGCACCGGCTGCCCTTTCTCGATCTGGTTTAGACCACACGATGTTGCTAGTGAAGAAAATCCAAATAATTTTTAGCTTCCTCTGAGAGCCATAATGCATTTTAATAGCATTTGATATCGGGCCCTTTAAGCTCGCAAACTCTTCGATATCTTTCTGAAGGCTGCGGCGAGAGATTTTTTCGGAGGATTTGCACTCTGAAACTACAACAGTTTCATCATCTTTGGCCAACACATCTATTTGTTTATAAAACGGCCCTGCACCCTTCCTAGCGATGCGAACTTGAAAGTTCCTTCCTTGACTAATTTCTGGATAGCCTAACAAGTAGTGAAGGTACCAGACTTTGTTCTCAAGTTTCTCGTCGTGGCCGAACGGCTTCCGCATTTTGAGTTTTCTTACCAACTCTCGTTCTAACTCCCAGTTTTCAGTCTCATAGTCCTCACGCAATGCCTTTGGTATGGACTCCTCTTTATTGGGCTTACGTCGCTTGGCAGCCTCTCGCTGAAGCTTCCTGACGTCAGATGTAATCTCGTTTAACCACTGGCGAGTCGGCATGTCCGATAGCGTCCTTTCTTATTGACTGGCTTATGGTACTTGCTCGTTGTTCGATTGGTAAGAGTATCGCACGGCAGGCTGTGCTTAGTAAGGAAACGAGAAATGCATGCGCGTCTCACTTAGGTTGAGCGCAAGCCATAGTAGGAGGCACATGACTACATAAATTCTCTACTAATCTGCGCCTTCTGTCGGGCCCGCCTGAGCCATGTCCGAACCTCTTTGATTCCTTGGAGAGCCGACTGGAGGCTCATACCTGATTCTACAGAGGAGAGGTCTGCCAGGGTTGCACAGAGGCCACGGAATATTGCGCAGGCATTGAACGGAGGGCAGGGGCTGATGGTTGACAACATGTCAACCTGGGTTCAATAGGCATCCCTACCGCCATCAAACGCAACCCGACTATTTGCAGACTATGGATAACCACTCGGCGGTCATCATCCCCGAAGCAATTGCCCAGTCCGAACTACTATAACTAGGTGCAAAAAAGAATATCGGTATGACCGGCTTGCCTCTTCAAACTACAGTCTAGCGTCGCTATCACGGAGAATACAAGCGCACCAAAACTGAAGAAAAACGCCCCGCGGATGCACCGCACCCGCAAGGCGAGAGGGACCTAGCTGAACTCGCGGATCAGGCCGCCGATGCTTTCCTTGGCATCGCCAAACAGCATGCGGGTATTTTCCTTGTAGAACAGCGGGTTCTCGATGCCGGCGAAACCCGATGCCATGGAACGCTTGAGCACGAACACGGTGCGCGCCTTGTCCACGTTGATCACCGGCATGCCGTAGATCGGGCTGGACTCCACTTCCCGTGCGGCGGGGTTGACCACATCGTTGGCGCCGATGACGATGGCGACATCGACGGTTTCCATGCGCGGGTTGACCTCGTCCATTTCCAGCAACTGGTCGTAGGGTACGTCCGCTTCCGCCAGCAGCACGTTCATGTGCCCGGGCATGCGGCCCGCCACCGGGTGGATACCGAAGTTGACCACACAGCCGTTCTCCTCCAGCAGCTCGGCAAGCTCCTTGACCACGTGCTGGGCCTGGGCAACGGCCATGCCGTAACCGGGCACGATCACCACGTTGCTCGCCGCCTCCAGCACGTAGAAGGCGTCTTCGACGGAAATCGGCTTGATCTCGCCTTCCACCACTGCCTGCTCGGTGCTGACACTGCCAAAGCCGCTGAACAGGACATTGCTCAGGGAGCGGTTCATGGCCTTGCACATGATCTGGGTGAGGATGATACCGGAGGCGCCGACCAGAGCACCCGCCACGATCAGGATGTTGTTGCCAATGGCGAAACCCGCCGCACAGGCTGCAAGCCCGGAGTAGGAGTTGAGCAGGGAAATCACCACCGGCATGTCAGCGCCGCCGATGGGGATAACCACCATGACACCGAACAACAGGGACAGGCCGATGATCAGGTACAGCCACTGGCTGTTCTCCGGCTGCAGGCAGAACATCACCGCGCTGACGAGTATGCCCAGCACGATCAGGCTGTTGACGATCTGCTGGCCCCGGAACTGTACCGCGCCGCTGCCAATGGTTTCACTGAGCTTGCCGTAGGCCACCAGCGAGCCGGTAAAGGTCAGGCCGCCGATCAGGATCGACAGGACAATGGTCACCAGCACAAAGGTGCCGCTGGCGGTGGCCAGGGCCGCAGCGCCGACCAGCAGGCTGGCCATGCCGCCGAAACCGTTGAACAGGGCCACCATTTCCGGCATGGCGGTCATTTTCACCAGCCGCGCAGCGCCGGCGCCGATCACCCCACCGAGCACGAAACCCAGCAGGATCCACTGGTACTCCACGATGCCCTGGTCCAGCAGTGCCGCGACGATCGCCAGCAGCATCCCGGTGGCGGACAGCAGATTGCCCTTGCGCGCGGTTGCCGCCGAGCCCAGCAGCTTGAGGCCGAAAATAAACAGGGCCGCGGCGATGACATAGGCCATCTGAATGGCCAATCCGGTTGCGCCCATGATTACTTACCCCTCTTCTTGAACATTGCCAGCATGCGGTCGGTCACCAAGTAGCCGCCGAACACGTTGATGGAGGCCAGCGCTACCGCGGCTGCGCCCAGCCAGTTGGACAGATCCTGCTGGCCGGTGCCAGCGAGGCCGATGGCCCCGACCACGGTAATGCCGGAGATCGCATTGGCGCCCGACATCAGGGGGGTGTGCAGCGTTGCCGGTACCTTGTTGATCAACTCGAAGCCCAGGAATATGGCCAACATGAGGATAAAGGTCAGAAATACGGCTTCCATATCAGTTGCCCCCCGCCAGGACTTTCTTGATGGTTTCGTTGGTGACTTCACCGCCGTGGGTGATGATGCAACCCGGCAGGATGTCGTGTTCAAAATCGATCTTGAAGCGGTTGCTGTCCTTGTCCCAGGCGTCCTCCACCAGGTTGAACAGGTTGTTTGCATACATGTGGCTGGCGTCGCGACACACTTCGTTGGGGAGGTTGCCCTTGCCGATGATGGTGACGCCCTTGACCGTAACCACTTCGTTGGGCACCGATCCTTCCACGTTGCCGCCGGTCTCCGCGGCCATGTCGACAATTACCGAGCCCGGCTGCATGCCTTCCACCATGTCCCGGGTGATGATCACCGGCGGCTTGCGGCCGAACACCTGGGCCGTGGTGATGACCACATCGGACTCGGCGATGGTGGCCTTCTGGGCTTCGCGCTGCTTCTCGATCTGCTCCGGGGTCAGCTCTTTGGCATAACCGCCGGCGGCCTCGCCGGTTTCGCCCAGGTCGATATCGAGGAAGGTCGCACCCAGGGAGTGCACCTGCTCGGCTACCACTGGCCGGGTATCAAAGGCGGTGACTCGAGCCCCCAGGCGCTTGGCGGTGGCAATGGCCTGCAGGCCCGCAACGCCAGCACCGATCACAAACACCTTGGCGGGCTTCAGCGTGCCCGCGGGCGTCATCATCATCGGGAAAATGCGCGGCAGGTGGGTTGCCGCCTGCAGCACCATCACGTACCCCGCCAGGTTGGCCTGGGAGCTCAGGGCATCCATTTTCTGGCTGCGGGTGGTGCGGGGAATCATTTCCATGCTGATCGCGGTTACGCCGTGCTGCTGCAGCATCCGCACCAGTTCGTGCTCGTTGAAAGGGTCGAGGTAGCTGATGTGGATGCTGCCCTTCTTCATCATCGGCACTTCATCACGCCGTGGCTTGCGCAAGCGCAGCAGCAGGTCGGCTTCGCGGAACAGGGCCTCCCGATCGCTGGTCAGTGTGGCGCCGGCTGCGGCGTATTCCTCGTCGGCAAAGCCGGATCCGAGACCCATGCCATGCTCGATCACAAGGTCAGCGCCCAGACGGCACAACTTCTTGGCTGTCTCCGGCGTGACCGGCACCCGGTTCTCTCCCGGATGTGTCTCCCTGGGAATTGCGATGCGCATAGTGCTTCCTACCCCGTTAGTGTAAGCGTGTCGATTGTGGATCTTGTGTAGGCCGTCCCGCTGGCGCTGCTGCTGCAGCATCTTATAGTGACCGTGATCCCTCGCCGGCGACGGACTGTAGCACAGAGACCGCCAGTGCGGAATTATGTCTGTTATTCACCATACGGATGCACGCGTCACAGACATCATTCGAAAGAATGGCATATTGCCCCCCGCGAGCGGGCCCCGGCATCCCGCAAACCGGGTATGAAGTCGAAAAAAAGCCCCCGTCAGGGGGCTTCTGGTTCAACCCGCATGAAGCCTCAGGAAGGGGTTCATCCAGCGGTACTTCCAGCCGGTAAATTTAAGCGGCGCATCCAGCACCGCAAGGCAGATACAGTCTTCCGACTGCAGCGCCGTGGGGGCGTGGGTGTCGCTCGCCTCGCGGTAAATGAAGTCGCCCTCATGGTAGCTGCCAGCGGCATCGGAGAAACCGCCCTGCAGCACCAGAGTCATTTCCGAACCGCGGTGGTTGTGCTCGGGAATCCTGCCGCCTGCCTTGATGTGGTAGAGGGCAAACTCGAAGCCGGGATCGCCGGTCTTCAGGTAGCTGATCCGCAGGGACGAGGTCACCTTCTTCCATACCAGCTCGGTAAAATCTCCCCGCATCAGCCGCTGCAACACGGCTGGCATCCGCCCCAGGGAGAGGTCGTCGACGCGACGGTAGCTCAGGGGCGGCTCCTCGTCCAGGCGCGCCAGTACCGAGTCCAGCATGGCATCGCCCACCGGCACCGGACTCAGGCCATCAAACAGCACTGCGCCGAGATCCTGCATCCGCGCCGTGTGCTGCTGACACTGCTGACAGTAATTGAGGTGAGCCGAAACACACGCGGACTGCGCCAAAGGCAGTATTCCAGCCGTATATTCAGTGAGTAAATCCACACTTGGATGAAACTTGGCCATAATGATGTCTTTCTTACCTGTCTATCTGAATTTGCAATTTCTGGATTGCCAGTCGCACGCGTGACTTCACGGTGCCCAGGGGCAGATCCAACTCCGCCGCCGCTTCCGCGTGCGACTTCCCTTCCATGTATACCTTGGCCAGGATTTGCGCCTGGTCCGGGGGCAGGGTCCCCATCAATTCATGGATCCTGTCGCGGCTGCGCCGGCTCTGCAGCATGGCGAATGGCTCCGATGGCTCCTGGTCCGGGATAAAATCGTCAGCGGCCAGAGGCGTGTCGAACTTTTGCAAGCGCCGAAACATGTCGGTCCGGCAGTTGCGCGCAATCGTATATACCCATGTACTCGCCGCGGCCTTTTCCGGATCAAAGGCCCTGGCTTTTTGCCAGACTTTCAACATCACTTCCTGCACCAGTTCGTCGGCATGGGTCGCCGACAGGCTGGACCCGGACAGTGCGAAGGCCTTGACCAGAGGGGCAAAGTGGCGAAACAGACGCGTGAAGGCCGCGCGATCCTCGTTGGCCGCGATCAGGGTCAGGCACTCGCTCCACTCATCCGTACGCCGCCCCGTGGGACCCTGCCAGCCGGACGTCGCGCCTTTGTCCTGTTCTTCCACAACCGGTCTCCGCTACTATTCATTGGTGTCTGGCCAGTATACGCTTGCTCTCAGGCGGCGGATCAACCAGCCATGGAAAGAAGTCGAAATGATCCGGCAGCCTGTGGCGGGCGTAAATTGGGCAGCAGAGACAGGGACACCGGCGTGCAGTCACTCCAGCGATGTCCTCACACAGACGCAAGCCCGGGAGGAGATCCGCAGTTGGACATAGCAGTTATCGGAGCGGGCATTTCCGGCCTGGCAGCCGCCCACTACCTCAGCCAGACGCACAGGGTCTCCGTATTCGAGGCGGGCAGCCAGATCGGTGGTCACACCGCGACCGTGGACGTCAAGCTGGGCACCCGGCGCTATGCCGTGGATACCGGATTCATTGTTTTCAATGACTGGACCTACCCCAACTTCATCGCCCTGATGGAAGAACTGGGGGTAAGCAGCAGGGCCACCTCCATGGGATTCAGCGTCAGCGATGAGAAATCCGGACTCGAATATTCGGGGACCAGCATTGATACCCTGTTCGCGCAGCGTCGGAACCTGGTATCCCCGCGCTTTCTGGGCATGGTTCGGGATATCCTGCGGTTCAACCGCGAATCCGTAGCCGATCTGGAAGCCGGAACGCTGGAAGATGGGGAGACCCTTGGTCACTACCTCCAGCGCAAGCACTACAGTGAGGCCTTCACCCGCCAATACCTGGTGCCCATGGGCTCGGCCATCTGGTCCGCGGATTGCGACAGCATCAGCCAGTTTCCGCTCGAGTTTTTCCTGCGCTTTTTCCGCAACCACGGCCTGCTGTCGGTCAATGAGCGACCGCAGTGGCGGGTCATCGAGGGCGGCTCAAGGGAATATCTGCGCCCCCTGTGCCAGCGCTTCGAACAGCGCATCCACACCGGCGCCGCCGTAGCCCAGCTGCGGCGCAATGCCCAGGGGGTCGAGGTCGTATTGCAGGACGGGCGCAGTTTTCGATTTGATCAGGTCGTCATTGCCACCCACTCGGACCAGGCGCTGGCCATGCTCGCGGACCCGAGCACCGAGGAAAAGGCGGTGCTGGGTGCGCTGCCCTATCAGAACAATGAAGTGGTACTGCATACTGATATTCGGCTGCTGCCACAGAATCGCAAGACCTGGTCCAGCTGGAACTACCGCCTCGGTGTGGACGAGCAGCGAGCAGTGGTTACCTACAACATGAACATCCTGCAGGGGCTGCAGGCGCCGGAAACCTTCTGTGTCACTCTCAATGACACCCGAGCCATCAACCCCAACAAGATCCTGGGCACGTTCAACTACGCCCACCCGGTGTTTTCCCTCGCCGGCATCGCCGCCCAGGCTCGCTGGCACGAGATCAACGGCCAGCACCACACCTGGTACTGCGGCGCCTACTGGCACAACGGCTTTCACGAGGATGGCGTTGTCAGCGCCCTGCGCGTGGCGCAAGCCATCGGCCAGGCCAACAAGGCAGCCGCGTGAAATCACGGCTCTACCAGGGCTGGTTGCGCCACCGTCGCTTTCTGCCGCGATCACATGAATTCAGCTATCGCGTGTTCATGCCCTGGATCTGTCTGCAGGAGCTACCGGAGCTGTTCCACGGTAGATGGTTCTGGTCCGCTACCCGCTGGGCACCGGCCCGTTTCCGCCGCAGCGACTTTCTCGGCGACCCCAACCTGCCGCTGCAGGACGAGGTACGGCGCCGCATCCGCGAGGAGACCGGTGCCAGCCACAGCGGCCCTATCTACCTGCTGGCCAATCTTCGCTACTTCGGCTACCTCATCAATCCGATCGCCTGCTATTACTGCTACAGCGAGGATGAGAGCCGGCTTGAGTATATTGTGGCGGAGGTTACCAACACCCCCTGGGCCGAAAGCCACAGCTACGTGCTCAGCGGGCCCGGGGACGGCCGCTGGCTACAGCAGGACTTCGCCAAATCCATGCATGTCTCGCCCTTCAACCCGATGGACATGCAGTATCACTGGCGCAGCAACACCCCCGACGAACAGCTGTCCATTTACCTCGCCACCACTACCGGGGCGGGCAAGGTGTTCGACGCCAGCCTGTCGCTGCAGGCGCTGCCAATGACCGCCCGCAATCTCAATCAGTTTCTCTGGCGCTACCCGCTGATGACAGCAAAGGTTGCGCTGGCCATTTACTGGCAGGCCCTGCGCCTGTTCATCAAGGGTGTGCCCATCCACGCCCACCCCGGATCATGAACCTCTGGAGTGCAAGATGAGTAATACCAGTGTCAGCCAGGTTCGGCTGCAAACCAGGGCCCCCAGCCGCTGGTCCAACACCCAACTGGCCCGCAAGCTGCTGCTGCGGATGCTGGACAATTTCACCGTGGGGAGCATGACCATCCACGACGGTGGCCAGGTTTTCCGGGTTGGCCACCCGGACCGGGAAGGAGAACCCCACGCCGAAGTGTATGTTCACGATCCCGCGGTTTACGGCAAATTGCTCGCCGGCGGCACTATCGGCTCCGGCGAGGCCTATATTGAAGGTGACTGGAGCACGCCGGACCTCACCGCAGTGACCCGCCTGTTCAGTGCCAACATGGTGACCATGGAGGCAATGGAGGCGAAGCAGTCCTGGCCTGTGCGCCTGGGCCTGAAGCTGGCCCACAGCCTCAACCGCAACACCCACAAGGGATCGCGCAAGAACATTGCCGCCCACTATGATCTCGGCAACGATTTCTTCCGCCTGTTCCTGGACCCGACCATGATGTACTCGGCGGCCGTGTTCGACACCCCGGATGCAACGCTGGAGCAGGCCTCACAGGCCAAGCTGGATGAGATCTGTCGCCAGCTCGAACTGACCCCCGATGATCACCTGCTGGAAATCGGCACCGGCTGGGGCGGGATGGCGATCCACGCAGCCACCCGCCATGGCTGTCGGGTGACCACCACCACCATTTCCCGGGAGCAGTACGACTATGCCCGCGGGCGTGTGGCGGAGCTGGGCTTGTCGGACCGCATCACCGTACTTTGCGAGGACTACCGCAAGCTCACAGGCCAGTTCGACAAACTGGTTTCGGTGGAAATGATCGAAGCGGTTGGCCACCAGTTCTACAGCAACTATTTTGCCCGCTGCAGCGCACTGTTGAAGCCCACCGGCAAGATGGTTATCCAGGCGATCACCATCAGCGACCAGCGCTACCGCCGGGCGCGGGATACGGTGGATTTTATCAAGCGCTTTATCTTTCCCGGCGGCTGCCTGCCGTCGCTGGCGGTCATCGCCGACCATATTGCCCGGGACACGGACATGCAAATGGTGCACCTGCGCGACATCACCCAGGATTACGCCCGCACCCTGGCCTGCTGGCGCGAGCGCTTCACTGACCAGCTCGAGGCCGTGCGGCGCATGGGCTTTGACGACCAATTCATCCGCATGTGGGAGTTTTACCTGTGCTACTGCGAGGGCGGCTTCCGCGAGCGTATTATCGGTACCGTGCAGCTGGCGTTTGCCAAGCCGGGCTACCGCTTGCCGGGCGCGGTATAGTTCCGGTAGGACCACCAGGGCGGCAACAGGGCACGGCAGGCGGGGTCAGCGTAGCGGCTGTCAATCAGCAGTGCCTTGCCGCGGTCGGTCTCCGAACGTACCACCCGGCCGATCGCCTGGCTGACTTTCTGCAGGCCCGGATACTGGTAGGCGTGGGCAAAACCGGCGCCGTAGCGGCGCTGATACAGCTCGCGCAAGCGCTCGTTGGCGCTGTTCACCTGCGGCAGACCCACGCCGACCACCACCACGCTGCTGAGCTGGTCTCCCGGCAGGTCGATACCCTCCCCGAACGCGCCGCCAAGAACACAGAAAGCGGCGACATTGCGCTCTTCCGCAAGCAATTGCAGCAGCTGCTCACGGCCCTGGGGGGCCCGGCCCTGCACCCAGAGACGGCGCTCCTGCGGCCAGCCATTGGCCTCCATGGCCTGCAGGCAGGACTGCAGGTACTGATAGGACGAGAAGTACAGCAGACAATTACCCGGCTCCGCCAGCAGCCACTCCCGCAGCAACAGTGCCAGCTGCGGCAGACTCGCGTGGCGCTGCTGGTAGCGGGTGTCGACATGCGTTGCCAGCAGCACCTGCAGCTGGTCACCGGCGAAGGGCGACGGCGCGCGCCAGGCCACGGTCGACGCATCCAGGCCCAGCGTATCCAGCGCCCACTGCTGCGGCGACAGGGTCGCGGAGAATACCACCAGGGCATGCAGCGCCTGTTGGCGCAGGGCCAGCATCCGCGCCGGGTCCAGGCAGTGCAGGAGCAGCCGCAGGCTCTGCGGCTCGCGGCCGCGTACCAGCTGCAGGGAAAACTCCTCGCCCCACAGCTCCAGCACCCGCAGGCATTGCAGCACAGCGAAATAGCTGTCCCGCAATGCCGGGCGCGACTGCAGCAGGAAAGGGTCCTGTGCCAGCGCAGTCGCCACCGCCTCGGCGCATCGCTCCAGGCTCTGGCCGAGTGGCAGGGGCACCGACTCCAGCCAGTGGCTCTCGGGTTGCTGCCAGTCCAGCTTTTGCAGCGCCAGCAGCTGCCGGTTGAGCCCATCCAGCGCCCGTTTCAGCTCCGCCGGGGCCTCCCGCCTGGCAGCCATGATCATGGCCTTGGCCAGTTCGGCGCCGTACATCTGCCGGGCCCGGTCCGGCAGGCCGTGGGCCTCGTCCAGCAACACGGTCCAGCGCCGCCGGTCCGCAGTGAGCCGGTCCGCCAGGTTGGCCGTGGGGCTGAAGACATGGTGCACATCCGCCACCACGACGTCGGCCCAGGGCGCCAGATCCAGGCTCAGCTGATAGGGACAGACTTCATGCCGGCGGGCGATCTCCGCCAGCGCCTCCGGGTCGAGCAGGGGCGTCGCCAGGGCATCCTCCAGGGCGACCGGCAGGCGATCATAGTAGCCGCGGGCATAGGGGCAGTCGTCGCCGTGACAGGCGCGGCCGGGGGACAGGCACACCTGCTCTCTGGCCATCAGGCTGAGCGAGTTGCCGGCATAGCCCGCGGCGACAAAGCGCGCCATCGCCTGTTGCGCCGCTCGCCGGCCGCTGATCCGGGTCGTGGCGAACACGATGCTGTCGTGGCGGTCAGTAGCCAACGCCTTCAGCGCCGGATAGAGCACAGCCGCGGTCTTGCCTATTCCGGTGGGCGCCTCCAGCAGCAGGCGCCCCGCCTGGTGTATGCACTTGTACACCCGTTCGGACAGTTCGCGCTGGCCGGGGCGAAACTGCGGGTGCGGGAAAGGCAATGTCTGCAGGCTCAGGTCACGCGCGGCACGGCGCCGGGCCACCAGTGCCAGCCAGGCGCCATAGCGCTGCAGGCTTTCCTCGAGAAAGTCATCCAGCTCGGCGCGGGTGTACGCCTGCTGCAAGGCAGACTCCTCGCCGGTATCGAGCTGCAGCCAGGTAAGCTGTACCGTCAGCCCCGGCAAATCCTCCTGTACCGCGATCATGGCGGCGTAGAGCCGCCCCTGGGCCAGGCCCAGGCGGCTTGCCGCCTCCGGAATGCGCACCGGATCGATACGGCAGGTCTTGATCTCCTCCACCAGCTTTTGCTCGCGGTCGTAACCATCGGCCCGTCCGCGCAAACGCAGGGCCGGCGATCCGGCGGCCGGCGCGCCCGGGCGGCTGAATTCCACGGCGAATTCCCGCTGGTAGGAGGCTGGCCGGTGCCGGTAGATGTGCTGGTGACCGGCAATACCCTCCTGTCCGCTAGGCGAGGGAGTAAAGCGGTGATCAATGTCCCCGCTGCGATGGCAGAACAGCGCCAGCTCGCGCACTGTAAGCAGGTACTCAGACATTGGCCCAGCTCACCCGCGCCACGCAGGCTGGAATCCCCTGCTCGTCAAAGAAGCGCAGCCAGCGCCGCTGGCCGTGCTGCAACTGGTCGCCGGGGCCCTTCACCTCAACCAGGCACCAGGCCCCGGGGGCGTCACCCAGGGCAATCAGGTCGGGAAAGCCCCGGCGGTTCTCACCCGGGTCGAACAGCATCCGCTGCCAGATCGCCAGCAGCTGCTCCCTCGGCACACAGGCCAGCACCTGCTTGAGCAGGGTGGCCGACAGCAGCTGCCAGTTGACCCAGCGACACTGGTAACCCTGAAACCGGTGCAGCGCCGCCAGCAGCTCCGGGTAGAGGTCGACGCTGGCGAGCTCGGCCAGGCGCGCATCGAGCAGATCCTGGCGGCGCTGGTAGAAACCCTGCTGGTACATGTCGGCGGGGACACTCTGAAAGGCATTGTGGAAAGCACCCGCCACCGGCGCAAAGATCTGCTCCCAGAAAGCCAGGCCGAAGAGGCTGTTGAACAGGGCATTTTCCACATAATGGATCGACTGCCAGTCCGCGGCCAGGTGGCTGGCCACCGCCAGTTCCACCCCGCCCTCCACCCGCGGCAGGACCAGATCCAGGGTGCGCACCGGCTCCCGGCGCCTGGCCGGCAGCGACTGATCCAGCTGCCGCAGCAGCCGGGGCAGTATCCGCTGCGCTGCCTCGAACTCTTCCTCGCACCAGGGCTGGTCCAGCAGCTGCCGGCACTGCTGCAGCGCCTGTTCGCAGTGGCCACTGTTCTCCAGTACCCGCACATGCCGTTCCCGCGCCGGATGCAATTGGCTGCGCGCATACAACTGCGCCGCCAGGGCCAGCTCACCGCTCCGCTCCAGATTGCGTGCCAGCCGGTTACAGAGTTTCCAGTAGCGCCGCTCGCTGGTGGCGAAGCGCGGAGGAGTATCCAGCAGCAGCCCGGCCAGGGCGGCCAGGCCGTCCGTATCTCCCGCCTCCTGCAGGAGCCAATGGGCATCCGCCAGTTCTCCCCAGTAACGGTATTCATCCACCGCTTCGCGACAGCTGAACAGGCGCTGCCGGCGGTCCAGCGGATACGGGTAGTAGCGGGCAATACCCAGGTCGCTGAGGACAAAATCCGTCAGGCCCTGGCCCCGGTTGCCAAAGAAAAGCAGCTGCAGCAGCTCCACCGTATCCGCGCCGAGGGGAGCCACCAGCTGATCGCCCGTTACCGCCAGCAGCCGGTCGAGCAGGTCGGCATCGGGCCACTGCAGCCCGGCGATCGCGGCGAGCAGGTCACGCTTGGTCCGGGGCTGCGGCGAGGGCAGCTCCGCGACGAAGGCCCGACGCCATTCCGCCACGGTAAACAGCCGGGCCAGCTCATCCAGCCCGATGTCCCCTGCCGTGGCCAACAGCTCTGCTGCAGACAGGTCCGCCAGGGCGCCGGCAATATCGGTTATTTCCGCATAGGCAAGCTTGCCGCTGCGGAACCAGGGACCGACCCGGGAAACCAGGCGCACGTACAGGCACTGGGCAGATTCGGGGAGATCGCGCCAGCGCGCCAGCAACGCGCGCTCGGCGGGATGCAGCAGATCGCCGTACAGCGCTTCCACGGCGTTGCCCAGCTGCAGGAAGTTGTCCCGGTAATAGCGGGGCGGGAGCGCCGCAGGTGCAGCTCCGCCCGGTCCTGCCAGTTCCACTCAAGCCTCCCGCGCCGGGGAGCCCGCCTGCTGCAGCAGCACCCCGGGAATGATCAGCGCCAGCCCCACCAGGGTGGCCGGATGTATCGTTTCCCCCAGCACCGTCGCAATCAACACCAGCGAAAACAGGGGCGAGAGAAAGATCAGGTTGCCGATGCGGGCAACAGAACTGGCCAGGCGCAGGGCGCTGGACCACAGCGCGAAGGTGATGCCCATCTCGAACAGGCCCACGTAGAGCGCCGCGGTCAGGCCGCGCCAGCCACCGGTTGCGGCGCTGGAAAATATAACGCAGACCAGCCAGGCCGCCGGCACCGCGAGCAGGAAATTGAGGCACAGGCTGACCACCGGGTCACCCTTGTTGCGGGTATTGAGTATCCAGTAGAGGGCCCAGACCAGGGTGCTGCCCAGCGCCAGGGCCACTCCCGGCAGACTGGTAAAGTTCATCGCCAGGGGCTGCCCTTCAGTGGCGATGATCACCACGCCACTGTAGCCGAGGGCCGCGGCGAGCAGATCCCGCCCGCCGAGGCGCTGGCCCAGCAGCGGCACCGCCAGCAGCGCCAGGGTAATGGCCCAGGTGTAGTTGATGGTCTGCGCCTGTTGCGCGGGCAGCAGGTCATAGGCGTGCAGCAGTACCAGGTAGTACAACAGCGGATTGATGGCGCCCAGCAGCAGGAAAAAGCCGGGACGCGCACGCAGGGAAGACCACAGCAGCCCCTGCCGGCCCTGCCAGCATACAATCGCCAGCAGGGCCGCGGCAGACGCCGTCACCGACCAGGCCACCAGCTGGAACACATCCAGTTCCCGCAGCGCCAGCTTGAAAGCGGTGGCGGCGGTGGACCACAGCAACACCGCGGCGAGGCCCAGCAGCAGTGCCTTGCGGTCGTTGCTCACAGTGTTCGGATCATGCACACGATCTCCGTCGCGAAAGGCCGGCAACTGTACCCGCCGGGTATTTTAAGGCATCCTGCGGCCCTGAACCCGACCATTCTGCGGCGCGCCGCACAACAAGAGAGCATCCACACTTGAGTGCCGAGTCGCCCTCCCAGCCCCTGACTACCACTCTGGCGCTGGCGCCTGTCGTCTTTCTCACCCTGCTGCTGGCAACATCGGTCTACCTGTTCGGCGCGGACTCCTCCTACGGCGCCAACCAGATTGCCCTGATCCTGGCCAGCTGTGTGGCGGCCCTGGTGGGGAAACGGATCGGCCTGTCCTGGCACACAGCCCAGGAGGGCATTGTCCAGGGCATCGCCACTGGCCTGGCCCCGACCCTGATCCTGCTCGCGGTAGGCATGCTCATCGGCACCTGGATTCTCTCCGGCACCGTGCCCGCCATGATCTACTACGGCGTGCAGATACTCAATCCAGCGGTATTCTACGCAGCGAGTGCAGCCATTTGTGCCGTTGTTGCGGTCAGCATCGGCAGTTCCTGGACCGTCGCCGGGACTCTCGGCATTGGCCTGATGGGCATCGCCGGCAGTTTCGCCCTGTCTCCCGCCATCACCGCAGGCGCCATTATCTCCGGCGCCTATTTTGGCGACAAGCTGTCGCCCATGTCGGACACCACCAACCTCGCCGCCGCCGCTACCGGCGTCGACCTGTTCGATCACATCCGCCACATGCTGTGGACCACGGTGCCCGGCTTCAGCCTGGCGATCCTGATTTTCCTGCTGATCGGTGGCGGTGCGGCGGCCACGCCGGAGGAAATAGCACGCCTGCAACAAGGCCTGACCGAGGAATTCAACATCGGCCTGCACCTGCTGCTGCCGCTGCTGCTGATGCTGGCCCTGATTTACCGCCGCTTTCCCGCGTTCCCGTCCATTGTCGTCAGCGCGCTGGTCGGCGCCGTGTTTGCGATCCTGTTCCAGCCCGAGGCAGTGCGCCAGCTGGCCGAAAACGATCCCGGCCTGGTGCAGCCCCTGCTGCTGCTCAAGGGGATCTGGATCAGCCTGTTTGACGGCCATGTTTCCAACAGCGGCAACGTCTTCCTGGATGAACTGCTGAGCAAGGGCGGCATGAGCAGCATGCTGAACACGGTCTGGCTGATCATCTGCGCCCTCGGTTTTGGCGGTGTGCTGGAGCGCACCGGCATCCTCGATCACCTGCTGCAACTGATCCTGCGGCGGGTGCACAGCGCTGCTGGCCTGGTCAGCGCCACCGTTGGCACCTGCATTACCACCAATATCCTGGCGGCGGACCAGTTTATCTCGGTGGCGCTGCCGGGGCGGATGTTCAAGGATGAGTACCCCCGCCGCGGCCTCTCAAGACTGAATCTGTCCCGTACCCTGGAGGACTCCGCCACGCTCACCTCGGCGCTGATACCCTGGAACACCTGCGGCGCCTACATGTCCGCGACCCTCGGTGTGGCGACTTTTGCCTACGCACCGTTCGCTTTCTTCAACCTGATCTGTCCGCTGCTGGCTGTACTCTATGCCCTCTTCCACTTTGCCCAGAAGCCCCTGGAAACAGGCGCCAGTGCAGGACCAGCGGCGTGAGCATTGAGCCGGCAGGCTGGGACCGTCCGCAGCCCTTTACCTTGCGTACCCGGGTCGGCGCCAATGATATCGACGGCCTGGAACACACCAACAACACCGTCTATGTGAAATGGTGCGAGCAAGTGGCCTGGGCGCATTCGGTGGCCCTGGGCCTGGGTCTCGAGGCCTACCGGCGCCTCGACCGGGCGATGGCCATTACCCACAGCGAGTATGACTACCTGCAGGCGTCGCGGGAGGGTGATGAGCTGGTGGCGGGGACCTGGATTACCCGCTGGGACCGCAAGCTCACCATGGAACGCCAGTTCCAGATCCTGCGACCCGCGGACGGCGTCACCCTGTTGCGCGGCATGATGCGCTTCGTCTGTATCGAAATCAGCAGCGGGCGGCCGCGGCGGATGCCACCCGAGTTCATCGCCGGCTACGGACCCGCAGTGTTCGACTAAACCTCAGCTGCGTTCCCAGGAGAAGGCCAGCAGGCGCCGGATATCGGTCTCCCCGGTCGCCAGCAGCAACAGCCGGTCTACCCCCAGGGCGACCCCGCTGCAATCCGGCAGGCCGGCCGCCAGTGCCGCCAGCAGGGCCTCGTCCAGTGGTCGTTGCAGCAGGCCCCGGGCCTGGCGACGGCGGTTGTCGTCCTCAAAGCGCGCCCGCTGCTCCGCGGCGTCACCGAGTTCATGGTAGCCATTGGCCAGCTCGATGCCGTCGACATAGAGCTCGAAACGTTCGCCCACTGTGTGGCCGTCGCGCTCCACCAGGCGGGCCAGGGCGGCCTGGCTGGGCGGGTAATCGTAGACGAAACAGAGGCCCTGCCGCGCCAGCCAGGGTTCCACGGCATGGGTCAACAGCAGGTCCAGCCAGAGGTCGCGGTCGCCAGTCAGGGCACCGACGTCGACCGTCTCATGCACCCGTTGCCGCAGGGTTGCCAGGGAGTCGGCAAAAGGGTCGACGCCGATACTTTGCCGGAACAGGTCCCGGTAGCTCAGCGCCTGCCACGGCCGCTCACCCAGGCAGGTGCAGACCAGGGCGGCAACTTCCGCCATCAACTGGTGCTGGTCCATGCCCGGCCGGTACCACTCCAGCAGGGTAAACTCGGGGTTGTGCCGACTGCCGGCCTCGCCGTCGCGAAAGGCCTTGCAGATCTGGTAGATCGGTCCGCTGCCCGACGCCAGCAGGCGTTTCATGGCGTACTCGGGGGAGGTCTGCAGATAGCGGGTGCCGGCGCCGACCGACAGGCCGCCACTCACCAGCAGCGGCTCGATCGCCGGGTCGGTTATGCCGTGAGAGCAGAGCAGCGGCGTTTCCACTTCCAGTACGCCGCGTCCGGCAAAAAATGCGCGGATGGCGGCCAGCAGTGCCGCGCGTGCCTGCAGAGCGTCCTGCCCGACGCCCGGGCGCCAGTCAGTCACGATGCCGCCGGGCCAGGAGCCTACTTGCTGACCCGGTTCTGGTATTCACCGGTACGGGTATCGACCCGAACGACCTCACCGGTGGTCACGAACAGGGGCACCTTGACCACCGCACCGGTGCTCAGCTTGGCCGGCTTGGTGCCGCCCTGGGCGGTATCGCCCTTGAGGCCCGGATCGGTTTCAACAATTTCCAGCTCGACAAAGTTGGCGGGAGCCACCGCCAGCGGGCTGCCGTTGTAGAGGGTAACCTCGCAGTTGTCCTGGTCCTTCAACCAGAGATAGGCATCCCCGACCGCCTTGGCATCGGCCTGATGCTGCTCGAACGTATCCGGCTCCATGAAGTACCAGAACTCGCCGTCGTTGTAGAGGTACTGCATGGTCCGGTCGACCACGTCGGCACCCTCCAGGCTTTCGCCGGACTTGAAGGTGCGCTCCCAGACCCGCCCGCTTCTCAGGTTGCGCAGGCGCACGCGGTTGAAGGCCTGGCCCTTGCCCGGCTTGACAAACTCGTTCTCGAGAATGCTGCAGGGATCGCCTTCAAACATGACCTTGAGGCCGGGCTTGAACTCATTGGTGGAAAAATTCGCCATGACAGGTTATACACCGGATAAAGAGTGGGTGGCCATGATACCGCACAGTGGGCGCGCGGGCGATATTCCGGTAGCGATTGCCGTCCCGGATAGGCTACTCTTGCAACAAACAGGCACAAGCAGAAAAATCGCACAGGGAGATCTGGGTCATGACTGACAAGGCACCCGTCAAGCTCAGGATTCCGCGCCAGGATCTCGACACTCACAGCCTGTTTACCCCCACCCTTGAGGGTGCACAGGCATGGACCAGCGCCCTGCCGGTGACCAACACGCGCGAGGTCGCGCAGCAGCTGCGCCTGGCCATCGGCGAGCTCAACCGGGTAACGCTGCCCGCGGAGCAGCGCCATGCCATTATGGAAGCGATGCGCCCCAACCTGATGGTGGCGACAGCCAGCCTCTCCCGGCGCTTCATCAATCAACCACTGGTACTGCCCCCTGAGCCGCAACAGATGGCCGAACTGGCGGATCAGCTTTCCGGACTTGCCAGCACTGCCTACACCCTGGTCGCCGTTCACGCCATTCGCGACCGCGAAAGTATCCGCAACATCAACCCGGCACGCCTGGTGTGTGAGTCGCTGCAACGGGCGATCCACTTTGCCGGCCAAAAGATTTTCCAGCGCTTCCAGCTATTCCAACCGAGTGAGAATCGCGCCTGGAAGACTCTCCACCAGCTCTATGCCCTTGCGGAGCGACAGCAGCTGACACAGCTGCGTATCGACGGGGTCACGGCGGAACCCACCACGATTACCGCAACCTGGCTGCAGCCGCTGCTGCTGTCCTGTTGCAAACCCAACCAACTGCGCCAGAGCGACCTCGCCGCCATTTTCCAGGGTCTGCGGCAGTGGAGCGGGCTGGCAGCGGTATCCACCGAAGGCGCAGGCCTGTTTGCCGTGGATCTGAGCGGCGACCAGCCGCCCGCGTACACCCACAGCATCAGGGTCACAGCCAACCCGGACCTGCGCATGATCGATACCGGGCCGCTGGTCGCACACCTGGGTGAGCTGGCGGAGTCAGGTGAAGGCAGCACTCACCAGGATATCGTGTTTGCGAATGATGTACGCCTGCACCACAACATCCTGCAGCACATGATTGCATCCCTGTCTTCCGTCAGCACGCGCAACTTCAGTCGCCATAGCCTGGAGCAACGACTGCATGTGGCACTGGGACTGAACAGCACCCACTACTTTGTCGCCGGGGGCCAGACCTTTGCCGAGGTACTGCACGGCAAGGGTTACCAGCCGCCAGCAAGTGAGAGGGTGGTGACCAATCCGTTCCTGATTGAACGCAAGCGGCGCGACCCCTGGCTGGAGGCCAACGCGGATGACATCCACAGCGGGGAAGAACAGCCGACCCCGGACGACAGCAGCGATCCGCACCAGGTCGACGTCGACGAGGACACGCGGGCGGTGTTGCTCGAAGATCATGAAACCCTGCCGCCGCAACAGCGGGAGCAAGAAGAGCTGTACCGCGAGTATCCGGCGAAGGCAATCAACGCCAGCCCCGGTGGCTACTGCCTGGAATGGGAGCATGAGCAACCGGGTGTCATCCGCAGCGGGGACATTCTCTGTGTCCGCGAAGAGCAGGGCGAGGCCTGGGTCATTGCCTCCATTCGCTGGCTCAGTCAGCTCGAGGGCAGGAGCAGCATCCTCGGCATAGAACTGCTGAGCCCGCAGGCGACTGCCTGGGGAGCGCGCATCCGCAATCCGCAGGGGGGCTTGTCAGAACCGATCCGGGTACTGCTGCTGCCGGGGATCAAGCTGGTAGCCCAGCCGCCAACGTTGATCACCCCGCGCAGCGGCTTCCGCGAAGGCCAGAGAATCACCCTGGCCAGACACGGCGAAAACAGGAAAATCCGGCTGCAGCGGCAGGTGGCCGCCACCGGCACCTACAGCCAGTTTGAGTTCCGCGAGACTGGCAACCTGGCGCCGGACAAACCCCGGGAGGAACGCGAATTGCCGGGCTCCGCGTTCCGCTCCGTGTGGTCAGATATCTGAGCGATCGCCGCCGGGCTGGTAACGGTCGGATATCCCGAGCAGGTAGAGAATGGCGTCCAGCCCCAGTGTGGAAATGGACTGCTCTGCCGATTGCTGCACCAGTGGCTTGGCACGAAAGGCGATACCGAGCCCCGCAATACTGAGCATGGGCAGGTCGTTGGCGCCGTCGCCCACCGCGATCACCTGCTGCAGATCGATCCCCTCGCGGCTCGCGAGCTGACGCAGCAGGGCGGCCTTGCGCTCGCCATCCACGATCACCCCGCTGACCTCTCCGGTTACGGCGCCGTGGGCGATGTCGAGCACATTCGCATGCACGTAGTCGATGCCCAGCTCCCGCTGCAGCCGCTCGGCGAAATAGGTGAAGCCCCCGGAGAGAATGGCAGTCTTGTAGCCGAGCGCGCGCAGGGTGGAGATCAGATGTCTCGCGCCCTCGGTAATGCGCAGGTTTGCCGCCACGTCCTCCAGGGCGGATTCGGGCAGCCCCTGCAATAGCGCCACACGTTGGCGGAAGCTCGCGCCAAAATCGAGCTCGCCGCGCATGGCGCGCGCGGTTATCGCGCGGACCTGGTCACCCACTCCCGCCAGCTCTGCGAGTTCGTCGATGACCTCCGCCTCGATCAGCGTGGAGTCCATGTCGAAGGCCACCAGGCGCCGGTTGCGGCGGTACATGTTGTCTTCCTGGAAAGCGAGATCCACTTCCAGGGCACTGGCCACCTCCAGCAGTTCCTTGCGGAAGGCGGCGACATCGGACAGCGGACCGCGCAGGGAAAACTCGACACAGGCCTTGCTCAGGGGCGGCAGCTCGCCCAGCGGAATGCGGCCCGACAGGCGCGATATGCCATCGATCCCCAGCCCGTGGCGCGAGAACACGGCGCTGACCCGGGCCAGCTGATCGGCGGTGATCTTGCGTGCCAGCAAGGTGGTGATATAGCGGGCCCGGCCCTGGGCGGATACCCAGTCACCATAGCTCTCCTTGCTGATTGCCTCCCAGCGCAACTGCAGACGCTGCTCGCTGGCAAAGCCCTGCAGCGCCTGCTCCAGGCCACCGCGATCGGCATCCGCGGGTATTTCCAGCAACAGCCCCATGGAGAGCGTCGCGTGAATAACCGCCTGGCCAATGTCGAGCACGTTCACTGCGCGCTCCGCCAGCAGCCCGGTGACGCCGGCAGTAATTCCCGGGCGATCCTCACCGGAGAGAGTAATCAGGACGATGTCGTTCACGGAATGCAGTGTCCAGCAGGCGGCAAAGCGCCGTATTCTACCCCCGCTCCCGCTGCGACGAAACAGTCGGGGCGCGCAGCGGCATCGGCCATGGTTTATACTCGAGCGCTTTGATTACAGGGAAGCGCACCGGCGTGAGCAATAGATTCCGCGACTCCAGTCTGAGCCACCAGCTGGCGCTCATCGCCGCCCTGGTCTGCCTTCTCATCTCGCTGGCGCTGGTCGGCCTCGCGGCCACCTCCAGCCGGCACATGCAGGAAGTCCAGCAGGCCAGCTTCGGCAATGCCCTGGCACAGCAGATTGCCCGGCGCATCAGTGTCGCGCTGGAAACCGGGGATTTGCTCAATGTGGCTGCCTCCCTGCACCGCTTCGTGGAATCCTCCTCCGCCGGCAAGGTGGCAATCTTCGATGTGGAGGGCAGGGCTCTGGGCCAGGCCGGCACAGTGGAGGGCGATTCCCGGCGCGAGTACCGCGCCCCCGTTCTGATCGAAAGTGATCTGGCCGGGGAAGTGGTGATCACTATCGGCACGGACCTGGTTGAGACCGCTCGTACGCGATTTCTGCTCAGCCTGCTGGGGCTGGCCATACTGCTGAGCCTGGCCGTCTACGGCGCCACCCGACAGCTGGGCCAGCGGCTGCTGGCCAGCCGGCTGCAGCGGCAGGCCAGGGCGATTGCCCTCGATGACAACCGCGCCACCAGCCTGCCAGCCAATGAACTGATGCAATTGCAGTATCACATTGATGCATTACCCATGGACCTGCTGCGGGCCCGCACCGGCACCGGCCCGAAGGAGGAGAATTACCGGGACACCGCGGTGCTGTACCTGCACCTGATCAGCCTCACCGGGTATATCGACACACTCGACGAGCGCTCCCTGCACCGCTATACCGACCGCCTGCACCAGATTGTCTATGCCGCCGCCGGCTTTTACGGCGGCCATTTGCAGGTGGTACGCCAGTTCGGGCTGGGAGTCTTCTTCAGCGGCAACACCAGTGGAGGCAGTGCCGCCTTTCGCGCGGCATCCTGCGCCTGGCTGGTGCGCGCCATCAGCAAGGAGCTGGAAAAAGAGATGACCCTGTCGCTGAACATCGCCATGGCGGTAGCCCAGAGCGAGCTGGGCCGCGGCGATGAGACCGACATCTATCCGGGGCTGTATATCCAGTCTACGCTGGATGAGCTGCAAACCCTGTGCGCCAGCAAGCCGCCGCAGGTCATGCTCTCACCCGCTGTGTGCGAGGACATCGATGTCAGCAGCCGCCTCGAGCAGCGCCCCAGTGAACTGGGCGACTACTGCATCCTCGAGGAGTTTCTCAATCCCTGGGACGACCTGCTCGAGCGGCAGCTGCGGCTGACACTCAAGCGCCTGGGGACGCCGCTGTAGCAGTGCGATCCCCGATGCAGTGTCAGGCCGCCGCGGGCGCCAGCATGGTGCCCGGGCAGGCACCGGTGCCCTGCTGGCCGTCGAAGGTCACCTCTCCGTTCACCATGGTCAGGCGCATCGGGGCCGGGTCCCGGCTCCAGCGCCAGGTAAAGCCGCCCTTGCCGTCGGGGACGTCGAAGACACGCTTCATGTCCCGCTCCTGCACCTCGTCGAGGTTGAAGACTGTCAGGTCCGCCCGCTTGCCGGCAGCAACCACACCCCGGTCATGAAAACCGAAATGGTTTGCCAGCTTGCCGGTCTGGATATGCACCGCCTCTTCCACTGACAAATCACCAGAGCGCACAAAATCGGTGAACAGCTTGATATTCTCACCGCCGCCGCAGAGCATTTGTCCGTGAGCCCCGGCATCGCTGATGTTGCCGACGGAGTAGGGGTCTCGCATAAGTCTCAGCACCATATCGCGATCACACTCGAAAGGCGGCATGGTCACGGTGGATTGCAGGCCATTGGCCAGCAGCCACTCGGCCATGGCGTCGGAGGGGTGGGGAGCGCCAATCTGTTCCTGGTACTCGCCCAGGGTGAGGTGCGTGGGCCCTACGCCATTGTCCGTGTTCATCAGCAGCAAGTTTCCGGCGCGCCCCGCGGGAAAGGGCGAGAACTCGAAGGCCTTGCTGTCCCAGGATTCGCGGGCCCGCTGGCGCCAGTCCGGGTCGCGCAGCACCGACTCCTTGGCTGTATCACCCTCGGCGGTGACCACTTCGTGCCAAACATAGTCGTTCGACTGGGCAAAAATCAGGGAGCTTTGCACGCTCAGGGTGGACGTGACCGCGATGTGCGCATAGCCGGTCCAGAAGTCGCGACCCTCGCGCTTGAACTGCTCGTGAATTTCCACCAGCGGCGCCTGGATACCCATCATGTCACGCTGGAATACCAGGGTGGGCAGGCCTGCCCACTGCACCCGAATTGGCATGCCCTCCGCCAGCCGGCCTATCCGAAGCATGGTTTCCGGCGCGGTCATGTTGCGGAAGGTGTCCACGATCACCTGCAGGGTAGCGCCCGGGTGGCGGCTGATCACTGTCATCAGCGCCTGTAACTCGGCGTCGTCGGCCTGCAGCGAGGGCACGGGACGGTCGCGGCCATCGTGATCGAACAGGTTGGAGGACATACCCAGGGCACCGGCGCCCAGCGCTTCGTCCAGCAGATGACACATGGCGTCAACTTCGGCCGCGGTGGCCGCGCGCTCCCAGGCGTCCATGCCCATGACTGCCAGCCGCAGGGCGATATGGCCACAGAAAGCCGCGTAGTTGGCGGGGAGCTTCACATTACGGACCATGGACTCCTTGTACTCCGGCCAGCTGCGCCAGTCCCAGGGCAGGGAACTGAAAAAAGGCTGCTCGGGAATGTCCTCGAAGAACGAGAAAATACCCACGACTTCACGCCGTGCTGCCTCGTCATCGGATACCGGTGCCACGGAGAAGCCGCAGTTGCCCATGACCAGCGAGGTCACGCCATAGCCCGGCAGTGGGTCCAGCTCCTGGTCCCACCACATGGCGCCGTCGAAATGGGTATGGCTTTCGATGAATCCCGGTGCGACATGGCAGCCGCTGGCGTCCACCACATCCTCGCCCGGCTCCGGCTGCAGACCGGGCGCGACCGCCGTGATCACGCCATCGCGGATGCGCACATCCGCGGCAAATGCGGGGGCGCCGGTGCCGTCGACTACCGTGCCGTTGCGAATTATGGTCTTGTTCATCGGTCGCTGCCTCGTTAATTATCATGTCGTGACAAGGGAAGTCGACCGCACAGGACTCAGCGCGAAACCACCCCACCAAAACCAGTGTAGATATTTTTAATAACCTTTTCCATAATTATTTTCGCGCCGCGTCCATGTACTGCTCCAGCCCCGCAACCAGGGACTGGAAACCCAGCTCCAGCACATCTTCCCGGCGCACCCGGGGCAGTTGGCGATTGAGGGCCGCGAGCCAGTCCCGGTCATCGCCCACGGTGTCCAGGGGGCCTGGACCCAGGCGCCGCGCGGGCTCGGCGAAATCCTCGATATAGATCAGACCCATGGCCTGGCTGGTGATCCAGGCCAGCAACAGGGCGGCCTGGGCCTCGCGCACCTCCAGACTACGAAGGACTCGCAGCAGCGGGGTCATGATGCGCTGCCAGGCGGGCGTGGTGCGCCCCTCGATGGATACAATGCGCAGGGCCACCGGGTGGCGCTCACAGTGCCGGGCCAGTTCCCGCAGCCAGGTCAGCAACTCCTCCTGCCAGGGCCTCTCGCCGCACATGTCGGGCAGGTGAAACAAACCGAAGGTGTGATCGGCCGCGGCCTGCAGCAGTTCGCTGGTGTTGGGGAAATGGTTGTAGAGAGACATGACCGGAATACCCAACCGGCCGGCCACATCCGCCATGCTGATCTCGTCGGGCCCGGCTTCTTCCAACAGCCCCATGGTGGCCTCTATGACCTTGCCCCGATTAATCTTGGGCGGGCGCCCGCGGCGGCGGGGAGAGGGAACGGGTTTCTGGATCGACATCGGGGCTCCTGACCTGGGATCAAGTCTCGCTTGTGGCGGCAAGCGTACCATGGACCCGGCGGTAGGCTACCTGCAAATCCCTGGTGAGCAGCGCTTCCATGGTATCGAAATCGCTGTGTCTGCATGGCCAGCAAATAACGACCGGGGAGCTTGAAAAAAGCTCCCGCACACCCGGATCCCAAACGTGTTAACAATTGCCGGGGTTAATCGGAACCCTCTCGCAATACCTGCGGACTCTCAGTGGATCCACCTTCAACCAATGCCGCCTCAGCCATTTCCCGGTAGCGCTCTTCCAGCGCCGCTCGCTTTATCTTGAGCGTATGTGTCACCAGGCCATTCCCGGTGCTCCACTCGTCTTTGGATATAATTAGCGCCGCAATGCGGGCATGTTTCTCCAGGGTCCGGTTTATCTCTGCCGTCAATCTGGCAAGCGCACGACCCAGCTCTTCAGGTTCAGCTGCCCTCCCCTCTGCAGAGAGCTGAACCAGCAACACGGTTTGAGGCAAGCCCGACCCTATCAGACATATCTGCTCAAGATTGGGGTTGGAGGAAAAGCGGCTCTCTATCGGCAATGGGGCAACATACTTGCCCTTGGTGGTCTTGAAAATCTCCTTGACCCTGCCGGTGATTTTCAGGAAGCCGTCCTCATCCACCTCCCCCTTGTCACCGGTATGAACCCAGCCGTCGACCACGGTCTCGGCAGTTTTTTCAGGTTCATGGAGATAGCCCTCCATCATCGCCCGGGCCCTGATCAGTATCTCGCCATCTTCAGCTACTCTGACCTCGGTGTTGGCGGTGGGCTTTCCCTGGGTGCCTGGCTTGCGGTCCCAGGGCAGGTTACAAGTGCCGGAGAGAACTTCTGTTTGCCCATAGATCTCACACAGCGGCATGTCCAGTGCTTCAAACCAAGCGTGCAGGGGAAGCGGTGTTGGCGCTGATCCTGTGAGCAGAATACGTGCCCTGTCCAGGCCAAGGCTCTGACGAACCCGGACCTTGATCACTTCCGCGGTCGCGGGTTCCGAGAGCAGGGCATCCAGAGATTCCTGGCCACCGACGCTTTGCAGGACGCTTTCCTGGAACTTGCTCCACAGCCGCGGAACACATTGGAAGAAAGTTGGCCGAACCTCACGCATATCGGCGCCGAACGTGGCCTGATTCTCGTTAAAGCCTATGGTGGAGCCGGTGTAGAGACTCATGAAGCCCACTGCACCGCGCTCAAAGCCATGTGCCAGCGGCAGGTAGGAAATGAAGTGATCGCTCTCATCCAGTCGGAATGTCTGCCCGATGTTGCGCACGATATGTCTTGCGCCCTCAAAGCTGTAAACAACACCTTTGGGCTTTCCCGTGGAGCCGGAAGTATAGACGGTAGTAATTTCATCGCCAGGCGCGCGCTGTGGATTACCCGGCAATGGCTCGTGACTTTCAAGCAACTCATCCCAACTGTGGTGCGCACCCGGCACTTCCACATCGGGTAGCGCGATTATTCTAACTCCATCCGGAAGATCCTTTCTGACAAGACTCCAGTTATCTGACTGGCCGACAAAGATAACCCTGGCGCCACTGTGATCCAGGCAATATCGAACATCCTCGGGAGACATTGTGGTAAAAACGGGCGCACTGGAAAACCCGCCCATCATGATCCCTATATCCGCGATCAGCCAGTGGGCACAATTTCTGGACAGTATCGAAACTCTGTCTCCGGGGCTCAACCCCATTGACCGCAGCGCCGCGGCAATACGGCGAGCCTGGTCTCCGACCTGCCTCCATGAATACTCAAACCAGACCTGATCTACCGGCTGTCTCAGGTAGGTTGCGTCGGGCTTCCTTTCCTCCCACTCATAAAACATGCCGAGCAAGGTCGTGGCAGTTGAAACTCCTGTCATTGACGGATCCTTTCAGGTTTATCTTGCGCTACAAGAATTCAGTCTCTTTTTCCAGATATAGGTCGTGCAATCAATGGAATCGAGTACCAACCAGCGCCAGGTCATCTCGCAACCTCTTGTGTCATGGCACTCGAAACCTGACATGGGTTCAGCTCAGAACCGATAGCGTCCCCGCAATGCCAGCGTACGACCCGGCTCGACTCCGACAAAGTGGCTGTCGGGGAAAAGTGGTACATCGTTGGCATAGGAGAAGGTTTTCTCATCCGTCAGGTTGCGGGCAATTAACGACAGATCCCACCTGTCATCAACAGGCGCAAAAATGACGCTGGCGTTGTATTTGGTATAGGATCCCTGGACAGTATTCTCATCCAGGTCCGGAGTCGCGTAATATTCGTCGCTGTAGTTCAGGTCAACAAGAATCCGAATATTATAGTTATCCGCAACCGGTTGAGTGTACTGCGCCGCCAGACTGCCAGTCCACTCGGGAACATCCTGGTTAGTGCGGCCCGAGAGATCATTGATACCCAGGGCGGAACAGTCGGCACCGGTTTGACCAAGTCCCGCCTGGGCCATGTCGTATATCTGCCGTCCCGTACAACCCGCAGTCAGGTATTCGTCAAACTCAAAATTGATATAGCCCAGATTGCCGGAGAGCAGAAGCCGGTCGGTTATTGCCCAGCGTCCGTCCAACTCCAGACCCTGGCTGGTCGCCTCGGCAGCGTTGCCAACCACGAATCCGGTGTTGCCGGTAAACTGTGTGGTCTGGATGTCGTCGAAAAGCATGTGGAACAGGGCGATATTCAATTCGGCCGCTCCGCCAAGAAGCGACATCTTGCCACCCACCTCATAAGACATGGCCTCTTCGGGATCATAAACCGCCGCGTCTGCATCTCCCGTCAGGGCAGTGGCGTTGAATCCACCGCTCTTGAAACCACGGGATATGGAGGCGTATAGCATGACCTCATCAGAGACATCCCACTGCAAGCTGGCTGTCGGGGAAAAATTGCTTTCATCGAGCTTCAGTACATTATCATGTGCACCCTCACCCATCTCGATCAATGGGTTCAGGGCAGCGACTACCGGGTCGGGCAATTGCGTACCATCAACAGGCCGATATTCCTCTGTGCCAGGCACCTTTGCATACAGAAATGCGGCCTGGCGCGCCTCTTTTTCCTCCTCGGAATAGCGACCACCCAGATTCAACCTGACCGCGTCAGTAATATGCCAGGTGAATTGACCAAATACGGCCCAGGTATCGGCGTCCTGGTCAAGAAAATTGGCTCTTCAGGAAAATTTGTGGGTAAAAAGCAGCCCAACGAGGGC
>TARA_R110002110_G_scaffold169989_2_pt1 | contig 28961 bp, 24 predicted proteins | sample TARA_R110002110 | Tara Oceans TARA_R110002110 (sample SAMEA4397330) | marine metagenome | biome: Polar Biome; feature: [SRF] surface water layer (ENVO:00010504); material: water (ENVO:00002006), including particulate matter (ENVO:01000060) such as... | depth 5 m
ACTACACGGCGTGCTTTTCGCCTTGTCGCACACAAAACAAAATAGCCGCCAGCAGTGGTGGATATGAAAGATAAACAAGCCCTAAATCATTAATCCGCATCAAATGTTTCAATATCATCAGTAATCTCATCATATAGACGAAGTTAGGACCTCAGTATCTTTTTTCGTCTTAGCGGGGAATCATTCTGGAACAAGCTTCTAGTTTTCATCTGCTTCAGCTCCTATTACTCCCTGTGTCACAGTATCCCGGCTAGATTTGTACTTGAAATATTATTACTATGAGTAACAGGATTGTCTATCTCGTTTTAATTCATTCATTTCATCTGCCAGTAAAGGCAGACTCGTAATCATGCTGGCAAAAAAAGTCATTTTAATGAGTTGTGTAGCCATTTTAAACTCCTATCCAAAATGCTCAAGAAAGCATTAAGGCTTATATCAAATAAGAATATGAAGTTAGAAGGCCTTAAGGACATCACATTTCATTTGTTAAAATGAAATGCTTAGGTGAGAAATTAGTTTGATAAAAAAATGAAAACGTAGCGTTACTTCCTTAGTAAATTTGTTGGTCAACACTGAGAAATCAACCAGCTAATTACTCCATTAAAACGCTACGCTCCCATTGAACTTAGAATTTTATTTTACGTTCAATTTATTTTATTCAGGATATCCTTCCTCACCCATTTTGTGGGCAGGGTGCTTATCGTTTCCGCCCTTATCCTTATCATAGGCTTCTTCATCAGGCACCACGTCCATGTCTTCATCCATTTCATCATAGGTGGTTGTATCACCCTGACGGTTTTTGTCCATTTTCTTCTCATTATCCTGATGTTTTTTGTCCATGTCATGCTGAGTTTTATTAACTTTTTGTTCCCACTCAGGATCATCTTTATTCATTTTTTCATGATCATCTGCTAAGACAGGTGTAACAGCAAAAGCTGTAGCAATTGCAGTTGAAAGAAATAGTTGCTTAAACATTTCATTCTCCTTTATATTTAACGGCAATTTTTGTATTCAGGTAGAAAATCAAAGAAAGAGCCGAATGCTTTCTTTGTAACAAACAACCTCGCAAGCCTCATGCCAAAATAATTATCACTATAAAATACACGGAAAATTCAAAAAAATTATTATTTAAAATCAGCAGCTTGGCAAGACTTTAATGCAAAATACATTAAACTTATGCTCAAGATCTGTTATGAATTTTTCATGTACAACTAATGACAAAGTCATGTAATTTTTACAATCACATCTAAATTTTTTTAGGTGTTTGTTCAGCATTGCCATAAAAATTTCTAAGTAATAAATCAATAGCGGACTAGCATCAGACATTACATTTGAAATAAGGCTATGCCGACTGAGCCAGCATAGCCTGTGTATTTAAAACGATTATGAAGCGCTATAAAGGGTTGTTACATAGTTTGCTTCAAAAACTCGACCTTCAAAAAAGTCGTGATCAATGCTTCCTTGCACGCTTACTCTGTCCCCTACATCAAGCTGTTGAAATCCCTCATTATCGAGCGGATTGTATGTCAATTCATCCACTTCGACAGTCAGCTCCTGAAGTCCGGAATCAAGCGTAAATTGCTCTCCATTCGCATCTACGCTGGTAATCGTCCCCTGCACTACTGTATCCGTTACACTGGGTGAGATTATTGAATAACCTATATCCTCCTCATCCATTGCACTCGCATAAAAATAGGTATCAATATTTTTTACATAAACACTGCTGGCTTCTATAGTAGTTAGATCGTAAAAATCATCATCGATCATGCCTGAGACTCTCACTTCATCCCCCTGGATTAACTTGTAACCATCAGCATCACGGTCGCCATCGTCCATTTCTACAGTGATCTGCCCATCACCATAATCCAGTTCAAACGCATCAGCGGTGACAGAGGTAACTTCACCATTAATACTGATCCAGCTATCATCTTCTAACGCGTAAGGATTTATAGCGACTGCTGGCAATGCAAATAAAGTCAAAGAAGCAAATGTCAGGATTCTCGCGTTATTCATATCTTCCTCCTAATAAACGTCTTCTATAGTCTGAGTAAAAATCAGTCATATTATTTACAAGGAATACTTTTGATGACTCTAAATCAGCAATGCTTAACTTGGTCATCATTATCAACTCTAAAGCTGAATTTGAAATTATTTGGATAATTAAAACACTTTAGATTTATTGCATTAATATCTCGTTATTCCCTGCTCAAAAAATTATGCAACCGTTATACCAGTCCAAATAAAAAAATTAACTGAAAACCGTCAGACTTGGCATTAATTTTATCTAGAGGGTTTTATAGATTTAAATATGTAACTGGCAAGGTTAATTTAGATAATTGTTAATTAAAAATATTTCGAGAGAGTCATGAAATTTTTTCAGATACCTGTAAAAAATTTAAACACGGACGAGTAATATAAAATAGATATTTGTAATACAAACAACAACTAGGCTGAAGATTCTGTCAGGATTGTATTATCAGAGATCAACTTGATTTAGTTTAATCCGGTGAGACTTGTCCTTCGCCATCAAGGGCCATTCTGACCTTGCTGGCCAGCTCTTCACGCTTATAGGGTTTAGACAGGAGTAATACCCCTTTATCCAGTCGACCATGGTGAACAATAGAGTTTTCGGTATAACCTGATGTATATAAAATGCGCAATGATGGTCTTAGCCTCAGGGCATGCTCAGCTATTTTTCGGCCATTTAATCCTTCCGGTAACACGACATCGGTTAATAGCAAATCAATCGTCTGTTCAGATTGCAGAATATCCATTGCCTGTTTGCCATCGGCGGCTGACAGTACCTCATAACCTAAAGCTGTCAATTGAGTTAATACATATTCCCTTACCATAGGATCATCTTCAACCACTAAAATAGTTTCATGACCAATCTGTAAGTTGATGGACTCTTGAGTATTAGCTTTTAGCTGGGGTGTATTATCCATTGCAACTGGTAGGTAAAGTCTTACTGTTGTTCCCTGTCCAGGCTCAGAATAGATATTAACGTGACCGTTACTTTGTTTAATAAAGCCATAAACCATTGCCAACCCTAAGCCTGTCCCTTTGTCTTTCGATTTGGTGGTGTAAAAAGGCTCAAATACTTTATCAAGTTTGTCTGCATCAATACCGCAGCCAGAATCCGAAACGGCTAGCACAACGTAATCACCTGAAGTGATGTCATGATTTTGAGCATATTCTTCCGGTAAATGGGTATTTTTGGCTTCAATAACTAATTGACCGCCTTTTGGCATGGCATCTTTTGCATTTAATGACAAATTAAGCAGCGCATTTTCAAACTGTCCAGCATCGACAAGGACGTGCTTTAATGGACCTTCAGCAATAAACTTGATGACAATCCCTTCGCCAACAGCACGTTCCAATAACGGCCAAAGCTGATCGATAAGTTGTTTGATACTCTCTGGCTTGGGATCAAGCGGCTGTTTACGGGCGAAGGCTAATAGACTGCGGGTTAACTCCGCGCCTCGGTAACCGGCTTGTAAAATCATATCCGCTAACGGTTTGAGTCTATTGGAATCCTCAAATGATTCTGTAAGGATTTGCGAGTTGCCAATTACCACCGTGAGCAGATTATTAAAATCATGTGCCACACCACCCGTTAATTGACCTACCGCTTCCAGCCGTTGAGATTGGCGCAGTCGGTTTTCAAGCTCCATACGTTCGGAGATATCCTGAAAGGCACCATGAACGCCGATTATGTTTCCTTCATGGTCACGAACAGCTTCACCAGATGTCCGCACCCAGATCGGTGTTCCAGCAGAATTAATGATTTGTAACTCTGCATCATAGGGAATTCCCTGCTGATAGCAGGCAGTAAATAATTCCTGCATACGTGGCTGATGCTCAGCAATATAAAAAGAAAGACCTTCTTCAATGGTTGGACTATAGCCTTTTGGTTTGCCATGGATTTTGGCCACCATCTCAGACCAAATAACCTGTTTGGTTCTCATATCCACCGACCACCCACCAAACCGGGTGATTCTGCCAGCAATTTCCAGTAATTCAGCTTGTTTTTTTAATTCACTCTGCTGCAGGATGATCTGCTGGTTTGAGCGATCTTTTTGATCCAGCAGCGCATTAAAAGCCATCGATAACTCTGCCATTTCATCTTTGCCAAACACCTCAGCCCGAGCTGTGTTGTCATTAAGCGATATTTTTTTGATTGTATCGATAAGATTTCGGGTAGGCAGAGCGATACGCTGATAAATCATATTGAATGCCAATACACATAACACACCAAAGATCAGCGTAGATAACATGAAAACAAACAAAATACGGTTTATATGACTTTCAATAACTTGCTGATTTTCCTGCATCAATTGATCAATAGAGCTTTCAATTGCAATACCATGATCAGCAACCTGGTTGATAAGCAATCTTGATCTCAACGGCAATGACAGAGGATTCATTTGATAGTCATTGATGATGGGGTCAGTATTTTCCGGAAGACTTTGATAAGCATCTTCTACTGATTTAATCAACTGATCGATATGCCGTATTGCCCGTTGGGCATTAAACTTGCCTCGCTCCAGTTTTGAAAGATCTTGCTGGATTTGTCGCGCATCACTCAAAAAAACCTGCCACAGACGTTCGTCAGGCCGAAATATCAATAAATTATCACTGCCGACAGATAATGCATCAATTTTGTTATTTAACGTTGCAAACGAATTAAGTTCAATGCGTTTTAATTCAACCTGGTGGTAACTCCAGGCACCTAACACAATTAAAAATAGTAGTCCAAGCAGACATGAACTGATAAAGAAAATAGACGTTTGAACCAGTTTCATCACTGGTTCTCCTCAGTTTGCATCGTTGGAATCTTAACTAAAAAAGGCTGTATTGCTTTTAAGGGTTCGGGAGCAAACCAGGAGGTCACATTGGTTGGTTTTTCGGATCCGGGAAAATTATTGAGCTTAGCCCATTGAATATTCTGATGTAATTCTGAAATTAAAGACCAGTTTAAATTTAACTGATGTAATCCTGGCTGATAATTTTGACCCAAAATTGCGTTTTCACTCATTTCCTGGCTATACATCTGCATCACGTTATCCGTGTCTGAGTGTATAAGACTGATGGCATCGGCGTAAGCCATTAGCAATTGCTGACAGTTTTGTGGGTTCTGCTCCGTTATTTTGCGAGTTGTTACCAGTAGCCATTTTGCGCTATACACATGACTACCCTCCACCTGTTTGAGCTGGTCACCATATTCCGCAATAAAATGATTGGTCCATGGCTGCCAGGTAACAATTGCATCGACCTTGTCATCAATTAATGCCTTACCCAATTCTGAAATGGGTAAATCGATAATATCTACCTGATCTGTATTTACCTGATAAAAAACCGAATAAACCCACCAGATATATTCTGAATTGGTTCCTTTAGGCAAACCAATACGTCCTCCTGACAAATCAGTAACTGTCTGAATTTGCTTACCATTAGTGGTTGTCAGGATTTGATTCATTAAGGTGGAATGCAGAAGATTCCCCAGAATAACGGGCTCATCATTCTGAAGTTCATTATTTGCATTAGCTAGTTTATCCAGCGTAAACGCTGTTGGTGAGACCAAGGCAAAATCAACTTTTCCGGCACGCAAATCGTCAAGACTTTGCCTACCCGAATTATTAAAACTCACATCAACATCAAGCTGATATTTTTTGAATAACTCATTTTTACTGGCGACAAGAGTGGGGAGATCCCCCAAATAATTCACACCAGCCAATTTCAATGATGGGATGTCTGTATTCTCAGAACTACAAGCGACTGAAAACAAGACGAATAATATTAAAACTCTTTTCAGGCCCATCTTATTTTCCGTAATGAGTTCATATGCTTATAGTTATTATTGCGTACACAACGCCCAGAGCTTTAATTTATTTATGCATCAAAATTAAAGTAGTCCTGATAATTTGTTATACCCTAACAATCAAGATCTTGAAATCCCTTGCCTATAAAAGCGAAGAAACCGTTCGTGAAACATCCTCAGCACCATGCAATATTTCTGTCATCACTGATGAAACAGCAGAAAGTTGTTCATTACTGTCGAGGGCCCGTTGTTTCACGCTATCCATCTTTTGCGTGACATCATGTGTAAGCTTACGGTTTTGCTTAACAACTTCTTTTATTTCCTCCGTGGACTCGCTTGTTCTCGACGCCAGCTTTCTGACCTCATCAGCCACCACGGCAAACCCACGCCCCTGATCGCCGGCACGTGCGGCTTCGATGGCTGCGTTTAATGCCAACAGATTTGTCTGTTCTGCAATGTCATTAATCGTTGAAACGATATTTTCAATATTTTTAGATTCATTATTCAACTGTTCGATATTGGCTGACGTATCCGATACATCCTGCAGAATTGTGTTGGACATTTGTACCGAGGTATTGAGTAATTCAACACCATTTTTAGCTATTTGCGAGGTTTCCTCTGCTGTTGAAAATGACATCTCCGCAGCACGCATTACTCGGTCGTTATGCTCGATTCTCTGGGTAATATCACTGGCAAACTTAATGACCTTAACCACCTTGCCTTCATCATCAAACACTGGATTATAAGAAGCTTCTAACCAGACGGCTTGACCAGAAGATGTTTTCCTTTGGTATTGATCAGAGAAAAATTTTCCCGAACTGATTTCTGACCAGAAATTGGGGTTTTCTTCGTAGAATTGATCGAAACAGAACATGCGATGATGCTTACCAACCACATCATTTAAAGAATAACCAACTACCGAAAGGAAATTATCATTAGCCGTTAAAATTTGGCCATCTGGAGAAAACTCAATAATCGCCATTGAACGGTTTAATGCATTGGAGGCCGCTTCAAGATCACGCATTTTGTTATGTGAACGCGTCACATCTGAAGCAATTTTAAAGATAGCGGTAACGTTATTGTCCTTGTCAGTTATTGGAAAATATGATGCTTCTAACCATATTGTTTGGTCTGGCTTGGTAAGTCTTTTAAACCTGCCGGATTGTTGTTTGCCCCGTGAGAGTTCATCCCAGAATATTTTATACTCCGCAGAACGAATATAATCGTCATGGCATAAAACCTTATGGTGTTTGCCGACCAGTTCTGACTTTTCATAACCCACAACGGATAAAAAGTTGTCATTTACATCCTCGATAATACCTTTACTATTAAATTGAATAGTCGCTACAGATTCCTGTATTGAATTGATAAGGCTGTAAATTTCATTATATTTAGTAGTTACCTCAGCTAAATCACTTTTAAGTTTTTTATTAAACATCTTAATATTGCCCACTGCTGCCGAATAATTTTTATTATGATTATCAACACGAGATAATCATTATTTTTTATGTGGAATTAAAGCGGATAGATTGTGAATTTTATGTCAACAATCGACTGGATCTTGTGAATTTTTTAATGGGCAAGCACACAAAAAAATCAATGATGCTAGGGCTTGTTTATCTTTCATATCCTCCACTGCTGGCGGCTATTTTTGTGTCCGACAAGGCGGAAAGCACGCGGTGTAGCCTTCCTACATAAGTGATTGATAAATGAGTCTGGAACTCATTTGAACAGCTACGCAGGCGGGTGCAAAAATAGTCCCAGCCCTTCGGGTTATGACTGAAAAAGCGCCACTCTGCGTTGCTCGTCGCTTATTTAGAACAACTAAAAGGCGCTCCTCGTGCCTTGATTGACGCTTTTTCAGCTCACAACAGAGGCGCAGATGAAAGATAAACAAGCCCTTATAACTAAACTAAAAATGTTTGCCAGAGGCATGAAAGTTCAAATTTCTGCTTTATATCTGGCAATCAAGGATCCGGCGGTTCCAAAGGTGGCTAAGTGGTTGGGTGTTGCGGTAGTGGCGTATGCGTTAAGCCCGATTGATCTTATTCCAGATTTTATTCCGGTGATTGGCTATCTGGACGATTTGATTATTTTGCCTTTAGGAATTTACTTAGCCATTAAACTGATACCGGAGGCAGTTTGGTCTGACTGTCTGGCTAAAGCTGAGTTACATCCCATTCAATTACCCAGAAATCGTTATGCAGCGGCTGTAATCATTGGCTGTTGGATACTATTTGCAGGCATGTGCAGTTATGGTATTTGGTATCTGATATCAAACTAATCACATTTACAGCATCATCGTGGTCCTAACATTTTTTCCGGCTGGATAAGTTCATCGAATGCTTCTGCAGTGATCAAACCAGAGCGAACAGCCTCTTCTCGTAATGTGGTTCCATGAGAATGTGCCTTTTGTGCAATCAAACTGGCGTTGTCATATCCAATGATCGGTGAGAGGACGGTCACCAGCATCAGTGAGTTATTTAAAAATGCTTCGATTTGTGGCCTATCCGGCTCAAGCCCGCGCAGGCAATATTCTGTAAAACTATTGATGACATCTTTTAATAATCTGATGGATTGTAATAGTGAAAAGATCATTAACGGTTTATAGGTATTCAGTTCTAATTGCCCCTGAGCACCCGCTAGCGTAATCGTTACGTGATTTCCCATCACCTGTGCACATACCATCAGCATGCTTTCACATTGGGTTGGATTTACTTTTCCCGGCATGATTGAGGAACCGGGTTCATTCTCAGGTAAATGCAGTTCGCCTATCCCGCAACGAGGTCCTGACCCCAGTAATCGAATGTCAGCCGCAATTTTGTTCAGACTAACCGCCAGAGTGTTTAAAACACCCGATACATTGACCAGACCATCGTGAGCGGCTTGCAAAGAGAGTTTGTTATCACTGGCAGTAAAAGGTAAGCGGGTAAATTCGCTTAACTGTCTGGCAAAGTTTTCAGCAAATTCGGCAGAACTATTTAGTCCTGACCCCACGGCTGTGCCTCCTTGAGGAATAGCATACAGTTCAGCAGTTGCCTGCTTTAACCGATCAATATTAGTTTGTAGTTGGGCCGCATAGGCCGAAAACTGCTGCCCCAACGTTAACGGTGTTGCATCCTGCAGATGCGTTCTGCCAATTTTTATTATGGATTGCCATTGTTTCGAATGTTCCGCCATTACCTGCTGCATCTTTGTTAAGGCTGGTAACAGCTGAAGTTGAATTTGTTCTACCGTAGCAATATGCATTGCTGTCGAAAAACTATCGTTGGTGGATTGCCCCATGTTGCAGTGATCATTGGGATGCACCTGAATCGTCGAATTCAATTGCTGTGTCGCCAGATTGGCAAGCACCTCATTTGCATTCATGTGGGTTTGTGTACCCGAACCTGATTGCCAGATGGTTAATGGAAATTGCTGATCATGTTCGCCATTTATCACTTCAAGGCTAGACTCAGCTATTGCCAAACCGATATTTTTTTCCAATTGCAGACAATCAATATTCGCCAGAGCGGCACAGTGTTTCACCAACCCCAAGGCACGAATAAACTCACGAGGAAAGGTTTCACCACCAATGGCGAAATGTTTCATGGCCATCTGGGTTTGCTGGCCCCAAAGTTCTACAGCAGACATCTAAAGCAATCAGATTTAACGCTTACTGCCGTAACTGAACGTTAAGTTGATCAACGACCTCAGCCCAGTCAGAATCAGAAGCTAAACATTCTTTAATAAAAGCTGATTGAGAGGGTGACCAGAAACTGGCGTTTTCCAGTTTTTCATCTTCCTGCAGCGTATGGCTAGCCATAAATTGCTCGATGGCTGCTTCATTGCTTTCCAACCCCAGCTGCATAAAAAGGTTTTCCATAGTGTGTTGTGTCATATCCATAGCAATGGACCTCAAATTTAAGTTAATTTCTGAACTTAACACTACGCTTACTTAAGCTGTTTTTCAAAGCTTCATTCAGGGGCTGAAATTATGAGTAAAGTCCATTACATTAGGACAAATACATCAGGATGATTGAATCGTCATACTGATACATTTTGACCTTAAGATATTGATGCCAGCCAGTCTTGGTAACTTGGTTTAGCCTCGGCATGTAAACCGGCAGAACTAAAGGCTCTTTCACTATCGATTATTTCACCGTTGTGCTCAAACACATTATGATCTGCATAATGTTTTGCCCAGCTTTCAAGGTCATGTGTCATCGAATTCATTCTCATCGTCTCACTCCATTTTGTTTTAAAAAATCTGCTGATTGCCTTTTACAAGTCAATCAACTGAAGTCGATTCTAAGGACGGAATGTTTAATTTATGTGAAGAATCAATGCTCTGAGGTCAGGATGTGAGATCGCTCACATTTATCTATCAATATTATTCTTCGTTTAACGGTGCCAACCATTGAAGACCTCCAAGTCTGCGTTGCTGCTGCAAATTCCATTCGGCACGTTTATGTAAATGCTGCGCCGGTCGGGCCGGGTTGTAATTCAATGGACTGGGTAATGAGGAAGCCAGTAATGCTGCTTGCATCGGTGTCAGATTAGCCGCAGAGCGACCAAAGTGATATTGGCTGGCCGCTTCCAGGCCAAACACTCCCGGCCCCCACTCCGCAATATTCAGATAAATCTCAAGAATGCGCTGTTTGCTCCAGCTGAGCTCAATCAGCAAGGTAAACCAGACTTCGAGACCTTTTCTGAACCAGCTGCGGCCGGTCCATAAATACATGTTTTTTGCCACTTGCTGACTGATCGTGCTTGCACCACGCAAGCCTCCCCGACGCTCTCGTTCTTTTAACGCCTGCTGAATCGCCTTAAGGTCAAATCCACTGTGTAACGGAAATTTCTGATCCTCAGAGGTCACAACAGCTAAAGCCGCATGTTTTGGCATCTCGTCCCAGCTGAGCCAGGTCTTGCGAAGTTGAAAGTCTTCAGTTGACGTTATCCAGCGGTCTGCCATCACCATGGTTATTGGTGGATTTACCCAGCGAAAAGGTAATACCAGCAATAGACTCAACAGGACAAACGCCAATATCGTTAGCAGCAATACCTTTAAGAAGAAACGATATATTCGATGCACAGTTATTCCTAAGCAAAACAGGCATCCTCAGGATGCAAATCTGCACATAATGAAACGTTTATTTTAGTCACGCAAGCTAGGGCTTGTTGATCTTTCATCTCGACCACTGCTGGTTTACCGTCTGGTTATTCCAGCCTTCTTAATAACAACATGGGCGAAACGGTTAATACAGGCGTTAATTGCCAACGTCCAAGGATGGCAAGAATCACTGCACTGATAAAAGGCAGGCTCATCACAACTGGCCAATGCCAACGAAATTCGCCATCAAACATACGATTTTGTAGTGCCCACACGGCAACTTCAGCTGCCAGAACACCCAGAATACCAGCCAGAAAACCAATCAATGCAAACTCAATAGTTGTAGATTTGACCAGTAATTTCTGTTGGCCACCCAGGGTACGTAATAAGGCGCCCTCACGCTGCCGCTCCGACATCGTGGCACTGACAACTGCGACCATCACGGCAATTGCGGCCAGCAAAATCATCAATAATATCGCTTCCACCGCCTGTGTTACCTGAGCAATGATTTGCTGAATTCGTTCGATAATATGATCAATTTCCAACACTGAAATGGTGGGAAACTGCCGCACAAAATCGTTCAATAACGGTTTATCCTGTTCAGCAAGATAGAAGCTCGTCAGCGAGGTACTGGGTAATCCATCTATCGTGCCATTGGGCGGGAAAATGATAAAAAAGTTGGGCCGCATGCTGTCCCATTGCACACTGCGAATACTAGTGATGGTTGTGCTGACTTTTTCGGCCCCCACCGTAAAGCCCAGTTCATCACCAATCTCTACCCCAAGTGACTCAGCCAGTGATTGTTCAATCGACAGCCCTGTTGTTTCACCCGGCTTAAACCATTGCCCAGCAACGATTTTATTATCATCTGGATAAGAATTTGACGTTGTCAGGTTTAATTCGCGGCGCAATTCATCATCATCTTTATTGAACGCAACGTCTTGTGCAGGCTGCGCATTAATCTCAGTCAGTCTGCCGCGAACTATAGGATATAGAGGGCTACGGTTTATCTGATGCTGTGAGAAAAATGCTTCTACCTCATCCACTGCTTCCGGAGCAATATTCAGCAGAAAATGATTTGGTGCATCCTCCGGTAACTGTGCCTGCCAGTCAGCTAGTAGCGATGATCGCACCAGAACTAACGTTGCAGCCAACATAATAGTCATCGCAAATACCGACATTTGTGACAGGGTCGCATTACGATGTCGATACAACGCAATCACCGCCAATCGCCAACCACCCTTTCCAGCAGGAAATCTGCGTAACAACCAGATTAGACCCGCCCCCACAACCGCCAGTGAAATAACTAACGCAACCACTGCCCCGAGTAATGCTGTTACCAGCTTAATATCATTGACATACACCCACAACAAACCAAATATCACCGCTACAGCCAATAACAAATCTTTGACTAAAGCGGCCTTGTCATTGGTTGGCAAACTGCGAAAAACTCGCATTGCCGGTGTATTGCGTAAACGATCAATCGGAGGGTAGGCAAAGGCAAATAAAGCGACTAAAGCAGTTAGTATGGCTGGCCACAGTTGCCAGAAGTCCACCACAAATTGTAACGGCTGGTCCATTAACTGTGCGGTCATTGAAGCCAATAACCAGGCAGCAGGTATGGCGAGTATTAAGCCAATGATAGTTGCCATCAGGCCCCATACCATTAAGCGCGATAAATACAATTTACGAATACGTTTACCAGTTAGCCCCATGGTTTTTAGTAGCGCCACACGATCACGCTGGCTTAGAGCATATTGACGGCTGGCAACGGCTATTGCCACGACTGCAAGCAACACCGCCAGACTGCCGCCAAGTAATAAAAAGCCCTCTGCTTTTTCTAAAGATTCCCCCAGGGTTTCACCTTGCCGAACATCCACCCAGCGGTAATTATCTGTTAAGCGTGGTTCCAGCCATGCTTCAAAATCAGCCAGTTCGGTCGCACTACCGGCAAATAAACCACGATGCCGAACACGACTCCCAGGTTGTATCACCTCCGTAGCGGCTACATCATCCACATGCATCATCACCCGTGGTGCCAGAGATGAGAGCCGAAAGCCACCATCCGGTTCACGCATAATCACGCCAGTCACTTCAAGGGAAGTAGCGCCAATTTCCAGCGCATCACCAGGCCGTAATTCCAATAAGCGCATAAGCCGGGGATTCAACCAGACTTCGCCGGGTTGAGGGCCAGAGGATGAGACTTGCCTCGGACTCTCCAGATCGGCCTGCCATTCAATTTCACCTCGAAGTGGATAGGCATTATCAATCGCTTTGACGGCAACCAGCTGAAATTGGCTTTCGTTAGAAACCATGGTGCCAAACTCAATCATGCGGCCAACTTGAAGACCTTGCTTTTCTGCCTCGGCATACCAGGCATCTGGAATGGGAGCATTGGTTCGGCTGTTTAACTGACGATCTGCTGCCAAAAATGCACTGGCCGATGTCATTAATGTTCTTTGCAGATGATCTGCAAAAGCATTAATAGTTGCCACAGTTGCTACAGCTATGATCATCGCCATTAACATGACTTTTACATTTCGCTCACGTAAATCCTGGGTGAACGAAATCACTTTAGCCGTTACGTTCATGCAGATAACACCTCTGCATTTTTTTCTGTTTTTTCATGCAGCACACCCGCCTCAATGATGAAATATCGCTGACATCGCTCTGCCAGCTGTTGATCATGCGTCACCATCACCAGCGTAGTGCCGTGTTCACTGTTCAGATTCATTAATAATTCAGTAATCGCCTCCCCCGTTCGGGTGTCCAGATTACCGGTAGGTTCGTCTGCAAATAACACTTGAGGATTCACAGCAAAGGCTCTGGCAATGGCTACCCGTTGTTGTTCACCACCCGATAATTGTCGTGGTGTGTGTAGCATTCGCTCACCTAGACCAACCCGTTTGAGCAGGTATTCAGCTTTATCCCGGGCATCAGCTAAACCGGCTAACTCGATGGGTAACATGACATTTTCAATAGCTGATAATGTGGGTAACAATTGAAAAGACTGGAATACAAAACCGACGCGCTGAGAACGCAGACTGGCACGTTCATCTTCTGACAAAGTACTGATGAGATGACCATCCAGACTGACCTTTCCACTGGTTGGTAAATCCAGTCCTGCCAGTAACCCGAGTAAGGTAGTTTTACCTGAACCGGAACGCCCGACAATGGCTGCAGACTCGCCTTTACGAATGTCCATATTGACTTGTTGTAAAATCGACAGTTTATCGGTGCCCAAATCAACCGAATGTGACAGATTTTGTACCTGTATCATGAAGTCGTTTGACGGATCCGGTTGTCTATCTGTGGACATACTTTCCTCACATAATTAATTGGCGGTTATGAAAACCTTATTACCTACACAAACATTGTTTATCTGGCTGTTTTTGGTCCTGGTCAGTTTCCAGTCACAGGCGGCTGAAACACAGCGAAAAAATCTGTTAATCGTTGGCGATAGCCTCAGTGCAGCCTATGGCATCGACAGTGATGCTGCCTGGGTTGAATTACTGAAAGAGCGCCTTGAACAGGAAACACCCGGAACCTGGAATGTAGCCAATGCCAGTATCAGTGGTGAAACAACCGACGGTGGTTTACGCAGATTACCGGATTTACTGGACAAACATGATCCCGCTATCGTTGTGATTGAGTTGGGCGGCAACGACGGGTTACGCGGTTTCCCACCCGATGTCATTCGAACTAATCTGGCCAAAATGATTCAGTTATCCCAACAGCATGGTGCCGAAATATTATTGGTGGGCATCGAAATCCCACCTAATTATGGTCAACGTTATACCACAGCGTTTGCTAATGTTTTTTCCAGTCTTGCAGAAGAATATAATCTGTCTTTTGTGCCCTTTTTCCTTGCTGATGTATATGATGGCGAGGCCATGATGCAGGCTGATGGAATTCATCCTACGGCAAAAGCTCAGCCACAGTTACTCGACAATATCTGGTCTGAATTACTGGCATTACTTGAATAACATACATTCACTGGTTTCCTTGAACGCATTATCAGACCTCATTAACAGATAATTGTTGCCTGATGAATCAATTAATTATGTACTATCAAAAATACAAGATTACAGATGATTAAAGCCATCATTTTTGATATGGACGGTGTTTTGATTGATTCCGAGGAAATATGGGATCACGCTGAAAAAACCGTTTTTTCCAGTTATGGCATTTCGGTCACGGAAACGGATCAGTTACTGACTCGCAATATGAATATGTTGGAAGTTTCGGAGTATTGGTCAGCAAAAGCGCACAGACCATTTTCACTGGAAACCTCACAGCAGCAAGTCATTGAACACGTCTGTCAGCATATCCAAAAAAAGCCCCTTGCCATGCAAGGTGCACTCAACTTATTGAAACACATTCAGCTCAGTAATCTTCCAATCGGACTTGCCACCAACGCTCCAAAACAGGTTTGTAACACAGTGCTGAGTTGTCTGGACATCGAAGCCTATTTCAACTCGATTCAAACTGCTGATGATGTGGAAAACACCAAACCCCATCCAGAAATTTATCTGAAAAGCGCCGAAAACCTGCAAGTGGAACCACATCATTGCCTGGTATTTGAGGACTCTCCTACCGGAGTTAAAGCAGCACATGAAGCGGGAATGCAGGTTATTTATGTAAACTCAAGGCGAATGGCTGATGCTTCCATCCTCAATATTATTCGCTCTGCATTAAATTCACTCGACCAGTTTTCCTGGCAAGATCAGAGATTTTTTGATTATTGTGAAATAAAAACGTGAAGCTGTTCATAATTTTCAGTATCACTCGTTAATTCACACCCGATAGCGCTTTTTCTTCACAGCTCATTCACCCATTTAAACGTATTCTCATCGCTTTAATCCTCTTAATCATTACTCTTATCGCTTTGATGTTTAGAGTAGCTTACGAACTTGTGAATAATGCCAATACCACCAATCAAAAAAGCTATCCATGTATGTATCACGTTAATGTTGGTGAGTATTGCTTTGCTGATTCTAGTGAGTTCACATCAATTGGTGGCAGCTATCCTGCCAGGTTCACTTAATGGCCTGGAAACCCGTATTCAGCTTGAACCTCAACACCTTGAACTCGATAATGCGCATCCCTCGCCTCTATTAATAACCGGTCTTTTCAGCACCTGTAAATCTACCTGCCCAGCCAATATTAATCAGCTACGTTTGGTTAAAAATCAGTATCAGGGCGAAATGAACTATGTTTTTATTGGCTTAAATCCTGAAAACGACTCATCAGAGACATTGAAATCATACTTGTCTGAGTTCTCGCCAAACATGCATTTACGAGTTCCTGCAGATACCCAGGCGGTACAACAACTTATGTCCTTCTTTCCAGAAAATTATTCAATGAGTAAAACTAATATCCATCACGCTGGATACATCTATCTTTATCATCCTAATGCTAAAGGTTTAATTACCTATCGGTCACCAAATAGTCAGCACATTATTGATGACTTACTGATACTGCAAAGTCGCGGAAAATAACCCAATGAAAACTAAAAATGCTTCAGTACAAACTATTGATGAAAATGTGAACCAACGAAAATGGAAAGATAATGTCAGCAATGACAAGTTTGTACTCTGGTTATTAACCGCTCATTTACCGTTTATCTTTTTTATCGTACCCATGGGCTACGGAACACATCTGAATGGCGCCATTCCAGCTCTCATCATTGTTTTGGCTGCATGGTATGTATATAAAACGCTGCCCGGCACACTGATTTCAAGAAGTGTTATGTCAGCAGCAATGATGATAATGTCGATGATTTTGATCATGCAGCAGTTAGGTCGTCTGGAAATGCATTTTCATATCTTCGCTGCACTGGCATTTCTTATTATCTGGCGTGATTATCGGGTTTTACTGGTAGCTGCCACCGTAATCGCAGTTCATCATGCGGTATCTGTTCCATTACAACTCTCAGACCTCAGTATTGGAAGCATGCCCTTTGTGGTATACGGCCAACAGTGTGATTGGGCAACATTTGCTGTACACGCTACATTTGTGATTTTGGAAACGGCTGTGTTGGTGTTTTTTTGTTTAAGAATGAATTCACAATATCAATTAGCTAATCAGATTATGGCCGCCATGCAGGTCGCCGCCCAACAAAGCGATCTGACGCTTGATATGAAAAATATTCAGGCGAAAAGTCCTGCGGATTCAGCATTTGTAAAATCAGTACAAGACTTTTACGGGTTGATGAATCGGACGATTGATGAGTTTAAAACGGCAGGTACTCAATTAGACGAGCTGACTGAATTATCTGTTATCAGTTCATCATCAAACCTATCCTCTTTAACGACACAGAGCCAACGCGTCGAAGCAATTGCAGCTGCCAGTCTAGAAATGTCAGCTAGCATCGGTGAAGTTGCCAGAACGACTGATAATGCGGCAAGCCTCTCTACACAGACAGTTGAACAGCTCAATAATTGTCAGTCAATGTCTGATAATGCGTCTATTAAAGTCAACTCACTCATCAATAAACTTAGCGAAGTAAAAATGGAATTCGAGCGTTTACAAGCTGACACAAGTGCTATTCAGAACTCTGTTTCTCTGATAACTGAAGTTGCATCACAAACCAATTTATTAGCATTAAATGCATCAATTGAAGCAGCACGAGCTGGTGAACATGGTCGAGGTTTTGCGGTTGTTGCCTCTGAGGTACGTAACTTGGCAGAAAAAAGCCAGAATGCCACTCAGGAAATTATGGCCGTTGCAGAAAAAATTAATGCATCAACCGATACGGTGATGGGCAGGCTTTTAGAAAGTAATAGCGATGGTGAAGCAGCTATAGAGATAGTCAAACAAACCAATTCCTTAATAAAGGATTCTGCAGAGTTTTCAAATAAAATAAACGTCTTAAATCTATCCATTTCACAAATGATGCAAGAACAAAGTGCCGTTTCAGCAGAGATAAGTCAGACTTTGCACCATATTCAAGATTCGAATAGTGATATTGAAATTGCAGTAAAACAAAACTCTGAGCGTAATACAGATATCAAACAAATTGGTTCAGTTATCAGGGATAAAGCCAATGTATTTAAAACCTGATTTCCTATAATTACGCCATTGAAGCAATGGTTTTTCGAAAACGACTTAACGATAAACCAAATAGAACACTCCCCAGCAAAATCAAAACCAGAAACTGTGGCCAAACTTCGGTAAAACCGGCTCCTCGATACAAAATCGATTGTGCCAACATCACAAAATGGGTATCAGGAGCCAGTAACATAATGTATTGAATAATATCCGGCATACTTTCTCGGGGTGTGCTGGCCCCTGACAGTACTTGTAAGGGTAATAGAATCATGACCAGCAATAAGCCAAATTGGGGCATTGATCGGGCAACTGTGCCCAGAAAGATACCCAGTGAAGTGGTCGCAAACAAGTGAAATAAGGTGCCCAGTAAAAACAACCAGACCGATCCCTGGATGGGAACCGATAACCAGGTCTGAACCACCAGCCATAAAGATAAAGATGTTGCTGTGATGACCACTAATGCCATGGCAAAAACCTTGCTGGTCATAATTTCAAATGGCGTAACAGGCATGACCAGTAAATGTTCCAGCGTGCCATGCTCGCGCTCTCTAATCAGTGCTGCTCCAGTTAATATTATCGATAGCATGGTGATATTATTAATTAACTCCATTACCGCGCCAAACCACTGGCTATTCAATTCGGGATTAAATTTTGCGCGTAACACCAAATCAACTGGTCTCACACTCTCCTGCCGATGCCGTTGCATAAAGGCGTCAATCTCACTACTGACGATTGACTGTACATAGCTATTACCAGTAAACGCCTGTCCCATGCGGGTTGCATCAATATTCAACTGAATAGCGGGTTGATGACCTGCCAGTAAATCACGTTGAAAATTTGCTGGAATATGCAAGGCAAAGGTATCAATTCCCATATCCATCCGGGCATCAATCTCATGATATTCAATCAGCACAGGGGGCAAAAAATAGGGTGGGTAAAAAGCATCCACAATACGCATGGATAATGGTGAACGGTCATCATCAACAATTGCTATCGGGGCATTATTCAATGAATCAATCATTGCTGTTGCACCTGCATAAATTGACAAACTGAACGCGTAAACAATAAAGACCATCAATACCGGATCGCGTAACAAGCTACGAAGTTCTTTGATGCCAAGCTGCAGGATATTGCTGAAGGCCATTTATCGTTCCTGTTTCTTCAACAACATAACACCAACCAACAATAATATTGGTGCAGCAATAAATAAAGCGGTAAATGCAGAATGTAAATCCGAATAAGACAGGCCTTTGGAAAACACACCCCGGGTAATAGTCAAAAAATGCGTGGCAGGATAAACCTCACCAATCCATCGCCCCAGGCCCTGCATTGACGATACAGGATCAATCATGCCCGAGAATTGCACTGCCGGAATCAAGGTTAACAACGCTGTGCCAAATAACGCCGCAATCTGACTACGAGTGAAGGCTGAAATTAGCAAGCCCAGGGAAGTAGCACAAAATACATACAGCAAGGCCGCAAACATCAGAGTGATGAAACTCCCGGTCAGCGGCACCTTAAAAAGGAATACTGCAAACAACACCAATAAGACAAAATTCAGCATACCCAGCACGATATAGGGTAATTGCTTGCCGAGTAAAAATTCCATACGACTCACCGGGGTGACATACAGGTTCACAATCGAGCCAAGCTCTTTTTCACGCACTACCGACAGTGCCGTTAATATCGATAAAATCAGCATCAACAGCAATGGAATCATCGCTGGTACAATGGCTATCAGACTTTTTACATCAGGGTTATAACGAAAGCGTGCTTCGATGGTGGCGGGTTGTGCCGTGACAGACGATCCCAGTATTTCCCTTGATTTCATAGTCAGCCAATGACTATGCATTCCCTGCACATAACCACGTATATTCTCACCTCGAGTTGGGCTTGAGCCATCAATCCAGGCGCCAATTTCCACCGGTCTGCCACGAGCCAGATCCCGGCGAAATCCATACGGGATCTCAATTGCCAGACTGAGTTCGCCGGACTGCATTCGCTGCTCTATTTCGGCATGGCTATATAACGCAGGTTGTTCAATAAAATAACGTGATCCTGATAAATTAAGCGTGTAATCACGGCTGGTCGCTGATTGATCGGCATCAAGCACTGCAAATTTAAGATCTTCTACATCCAGACTGATGCCGTAGCCCACCACAAACATCAGCAATAATGTGCCCAGCATGGCCATGGTTAATCTGATGGGGTCTCTAGCTAATTCAAGTGTCTCACGTCGACTGTAACTGTATAAGCGGCGCAGACTGAAGCCTGTAAGCGAAGCAGATGGGGTGTCATTTTTATTATTGGTTTTTATCGAATTTTTAGCGCTTTCATCAGTAATTTGCAGATTTTCCTGGCGCCGTACCTCCTCTTGCAAATAATCGACAAAAGCATCTTCTAATGAAGCGGCATTTCTGGCCTTTTTTAAATTCTCCGGCGTATCAGTTACTAATACCCTTCCCGCATGCATCAATGAAATCCGGTCGCAACGCTCCGCTTCGTTCATAAAATGCGTTGAAATAAAAATGGTTACCCCATCCTGCCGAGCCAGGTCCACCATGATCTGCCAGAACACATCACGTGCAATCGGATCAACTCCCGAAGTCGGTTCATCCAGAATCAACATTTCCGGTCCATGGATCATGGCTACTGCGAGTGACAATCGTTGTCTTTGGCCAAGCGGTAAAGCATCCGGCAAACTATCCAGAACAGCTTCCAGTTCAAAACGTTTTGCCATCTCATCTATTCTGGCTGAAATGCTATTTGAGGGAAGTTTAAATAATCGTGCATGCAAATCCAGATTCTGCTTTACCGTCAGTTCACCGTATAACGAGAATGACTGCGTCATATACCCCACCCGTTGGCGGATACTCAGATCATGTGGATCAATGGTTTTGCCAAATAATCTGGCTTGTCCTTCTGAAGCCGCCAGGAGACCCGTCAGCATTTTCATCGTTGTGGTTTTGCCACAGCCATTGGAGCCGAGAAAACCAAAAATCTCGCCACGTGGAATACGGAAAGTCACTTGATCTACCGCGGTAAAATGACCAAATCTTCTGGTGAGATTATCTGCCTCAATGGCAAATTCATCATGAGATGATTCTCTGCGTTGGGGGATAACTACAGGTTGATGACGATTGCGTAGCGCTTCCGGTAACAACGCTATAAAAGCTGATTCCAGTGAGCTGGTACCAGTTTGCTCTAGTATTTGTTGGGGCGTGCCTGTGGTGAGAACCCTCCCCTGATTCATTGCCACTAACCAGTCAAAGTCTGCGGCCTCTTCCATATAGGCAGTTGCCACCAACACACTCATCGCTGGATTATCACTTCGAATACGCTTAATCAATGACCAGAACTGGCGTCGTGATAACGGATCCACACCGGTGGTCGGTTCATCCAGAATAAGGAGCTCCGGATCATGAATCAGCGCGCAACATAACCCCAGTTTTTGCTTCATACCACCAGATAAATTACCTGCTGGACGATCAGCAAACGCTGTAAGTCCTGTAGCTTCCAGCAATTCACTGATGCGTTGTTCACGCTCAAGCCGATCATGACCGAATAAACGACCAAAAAAATCGACATTTTCAAATACGGAGAGTGTGTGATAAAGATTTTTACCAAGCCCTTGAGGCATATAGGCAATTCGGGGACAAACTTTCTGCCGGTGCTGTGGTTTTCGCATATCGCCCCCCAGCACTTCAATCGTACCTTGCTGAATAGCGTGTGCGCCGGAAATCAATGAAAACAAGCTGGATTTGCCAACACCATCTGGCCCGATAATGCCCACCATGATTCCAGCTGGAATGTTGAGACTCAGATCATCTAACGCTTGTGTTTTACCATAGCAAAGACTGATATTTTTCAGCACAGCCACCAGGCGATTGTCATCCAACGCAGACAATGCCGACGCTGTCATCAAGGAATCCTCACTGCCAGATGTTCTGGCCATTCTCCCTGGGAATCTTCAAGAACATATGCGACACCGGGTAGTCCGGTTTTTACACGCAATATGTAGGTATCCAACAGATCCTGTGGGATCTGGGCACGCACTCTAAACATCAATTTTTCCCGTTCAGTAGCGGTTTCAACGGTTTTGGGAGTGAACTGTGCGACATCGGCCACAAAAGACACTTTGGCGGGGAAGACATATTCAGGGGCGGCATCCAGAATAATTCTGACATCGGTTCCTAAGGCTAAACGTCCTGCACTGAGTGTCGGTAAAAAGAAGGTCATATACACATCACGCAGATCGACCAAATTCAACACCCGTCCACCAGCACCAATGACTTCTCCAGGTTGGGCAATACGATACTGAACTCGACCATCACGGACAGCTTTAAGCTCACTATCAGATATATCAGCCTGAATACGGTCGATGCTGGCTTGTGCACCTAATAAAGCAGATTCCGCTCCTGCCAATTGTGCTCTGGCAGTGACAATGGCTGCATCTGCTGCGGCTACCTGAGCCTTTGATGCACTGACAGCAGCGATGGCACTTTGCTGACGTGCAAAATCATCATCGGCTTCCTGCTGGGAGGTTGCTCCACGTCCTGCCAAGGATGAAGATCGCTCGTAACGCTTACGCGCCACATTTAGTTCAGCCTGACGCTGTGCAACCAGGGCCAATGCGGCTTGTTTTTCTGCTTCGCGCTGTACCAATTGACTTTTAGCGATAGCTACAGAGCTCTCGGCCTGATGAAATAATGCCTGGGCTTCACGTAACTGCGCCATCAGGTTTTCAGTATCCATTCGGGCCACTACCTGACCAGTCGTGACAAAATCACCTTCTCGGACCAATATATCCTCAATTCGCCCGGCCGTTTTGGCGGCCACATCGATTTCAGTCGCCTCAATTCGGCCGTTGCCATAAACCAGACCGGCATTAGGATCCGGTGCCAGATAAAAACGCCATACAAGGAAAATGGATAAGACAATTATTGCTACAACAATTAACGCACGAAGCAAATGAGTATTTCGGTTAAGTGGCATCCGTTTTCCCTTATACAAAGAAATTTGCCAAAACGTCGTAAAATTTCCGCAACCTTAGGAATGTTTTTAAAACGACATTGCTATTGCAGATTATTTTGAAGAAAGCAGTGGAGATTATTGATCTCACAAAGCCTTATCAGTTGGACTCAAGTTTACAACAGCGAAGCATAATTAAAACGATGAGTATGCTTTAACTTAACAGCTTTTGATGCAGATCAAATGAATTTTGTAACGAAAATTTTCACTCAGGGTTGATGTTGTTCACACCCTTGAAAGACTTGTTGTTCCACTTTATCTTCAGATAAATCATCTGGGAAGGTGTAAGCAAGATTTATCGCCAAATCAACAACACGCAAGAACTCTTCATTGGCAAACTCAGGACGCATTGTCTGCTGAACATCCTGCTTGGATTTTCCGGCTTGCTTATGATGATAGTAATCACCTGTCAGATTGGCGATAAGATCACATTGTTTATTGTTTTCCATCTCATTTGCATGAAGCGCCGAATTACAAAACGCCAACACAGATAAAGCCAGAATAGTTTGAATTTTCATCAGCAGCTCTTGTTTTGATTAATCACACCTGACTTCTGACTCTCGAACAAACAGTAAAATCCTTCAGCCATGAATTATTCAGAAAGTTATTTTTACTGAATGGTTCTGATTATTAGGAATTATTGTCAAAAAAAAAACGGCCTGTATAGGCCGTCTTTTTTATTAATTAATATTAAGGCTGGGGAGTATTAAAGATTTTTACGATCTGTCCATTTTTAATCACTACATGGGTTTCCTGATCTTCCACCATGCGATATAGCCATTTTTCAAAATAATCATTTTCTACGTCAGAATCGGCTACTTTTCTTAGCACCGGGCGGGTATGTTTGCTGATAAAGGCCGGTTCCCAGAATTGACCACAAATTGCTTTAATATCATCAGTGCTCATACCGATTTTGATGCTGTTTGAGCCGCACGCCATGGTTTCTTCATGGGATGATGCACTGCCAGCAAAAATATTGGCAGAAAGCAGTAGTGTCGCCATTGATACTAACAAGGTTGATAAACGCATAACGATCCTCACAAAACGGTCATTGATTCACTGATTTCGGGACAATATGCGACCTTAATGCATTGCTCGTCAACCCATCTGCTTTCCAATCGTTCAAAAAGGTCTATTTATTCACTATTTTATTCGTAGTTCGGTTCAATAAATGTGTTTTTCTTTGCAGGATGATTTGAATTTTGACTGCAACAGATGTTTATACTGCGGGTTAAACACTTAACCGGAATGTTATAGCGATGTCGCCCAAACCTATTTATATCACCTACGCTGGTCCGACCCTACTGGCGACTTCACTGCTTAATAAAGGCACAGCGTTCAGCGAAACGGAACGGCAGCAATTCAATCTCAAAGGTTTGATACCTCAGCGATTTGAAACGATCGAACAACAAGCTGAACGTGCCTATCAGCAATATTCCAGTTTTATAGAACCAATAAACAAACACATCTATCTGCGTACCATTCAGGACAATAACGAAACCTTGTTCTATTACCTGCTGGAACATCATCTACAGGAAATGATGCCGATAATTTATACACCCACCGTAGGCGATGCCTGTGAGCGGTTTTCGCAAATTTATCGTCGGGCCAGAGGATTGTTTATCTCGTATCCCGATCGCCATCATATTGATGAGATTCTGCTGAATGCAACCAAACGCAATGTAAAAGTCATAGTGGTAACCGATGGCAGTCGTATTCTTGGCTTGGGTGATCAGGGCGTTGGTGGTATGGGTATTCCCATTGGCAAGCTTTCTTTATATACAGTCTGTGGAGGCATCAGCCCGGCCTATACTCTGCCCATCATGCTGGATGTCGGAACAGATAATGCTGATTTATTGGATAACCCTCAATATATTGGCTGGCAACACCCACGTATTGATGCTCAGCAATATGATGAATTTATTGATTTATTTATTAGCGCTATCAAAAAGCGCTGGCCCAATGCACTGTTACAGTTTGAAGATTTTGAACAACGCAAGGCTTTGCCGTTGTTAACTCGCTATCGTGATGAACTTTGCTGTTTTAACGATGATATTCAAGGCACGGCTGCAGTGACCGTGGGTTCATTATTGGCCGCTTGTCGTGCCAAACAGCAAACGCTTTCCGAGCAAACTATTGTCTTTGTCGGAGCGGGATCTGCAGGTTGTGGTATAGCGGAACAAATTGTGTCGCAAATGATGACTGAAGGCACCAGCGAAATGGATGCCCGCAAACGCATTTTTATGATTGATCGACCGGGACTTCTCACCCAATCATTGCCTGGATTACCGGCTTTTCAACAAAAACTGGCTCAGCTGGATCTGGTGTGTGCTACCTGGAATATTTCGGGTATCAATGCCAATTTAGCTGAGGTCATTGATAACGCAAAACCGACGGTGTTGATTGGTGTTTCCGGTCAGGCGGGAATATTTACTGAAGCAATAATTAAATCCATGTATTCACATTGTCCAAAACCGATCATCTTCCCGTTAAGCAATCCATCCAAACAGATAGAAGCCCACCCACAAGAGATTATTGAATGGACAGAAGGTAATGCACTTATTGCTACTGGTAGCCCCTTCACGCCCATTGTGTATGAAGGAAGTTTTTATCCTATTGCCCAATGCAATAACAGTTACATTTTCCCGGGTCTCGGCCTTGCTGTTGTGGCTGCCGGAATAGAACGTATTACCGATGATATGTTGATGACCGCAAGCGAGGTGCTGGCTGAGGCTTCACCAATGACTACCCCAGGTAACCAGGAACTTCTCCCACCACTTGTCGATTCGGCAACACTCAGTAAAAAGATTGCCTTTGAAGTGGCTAAACTCGCTCAGCAAAAAAAACTTGCCCCAGAAATGACTGATAGCGCTTTATTACAGGCGATTGAAGATAATTTCTGGTTACCACGTTATCGTGAGTACCAACGGGTAAATGTCTAAACTGTAAACATAAAAAAACGGCTTGCAGTGAGTAACTGCAAGCCGTTTTTAAATAGCCAGTGATTGGATTAGAAATCCATCGTCGCGCTTAACGTAACAGTGCGAGGAGCGCCAAGCGCCAAATAGCCATTTCCCGGAAAACCACCAACCGAAGCCCAGTAATCACGGTCGAATAAGTTATGTACCCGCGCTCTGAACGTCAAGTCCTGATTACCGACCGCCAAAATATAACGGGCACCGATATCGACCGTCGTCCAATCATCGACTTTAAGCGTATTCGCGTCATCGGCATAACGCGAACCGGTATAAGTCACGAGGGAATCCAGCGCCAGACCATCCAGATAAGGGACTTCCCATTCCGCACCGAGGTTGGCCTGCCATTCAGCCACACCAATTACTTCATTGCCATCAATTGTGGCATTCCCGGTGTCTTTCTGCTCTGTATCCAGCCAGGTCACGCCACCCAAAACTTTGACATTGTCAGAAGCTTTGCCGTAAACGGTCAGTTCAACACCTTTATGTTCATCTTCTCCTGACTCTTTAAAGATATTATTTTCAATGACCGCTCTGGGTTTTGACGTTGTGAAATAGGCCAAGCCCAGACCTAACTGCCCCGTCTCATATTTGACGCCCACTTCTTTTTGTTCCGAAACATACGGTGATAATGACTCTCCGACATTAATCACACCGGTGCCCGGTGCAGTGTCGCCTTGCGCCAAACTCTCAATATAGTTGGCGTAGAGTGACACTTGATCAGTGACCTTAAATACCGCACCAGCTGCCGGAGTGATCTCACTGTCCTCATAGGAAGTCCGCACCCCAGCCGTCTCAGATTCTGTGTCGCTACTATAGTTATCTACTTTGATTGCCTGATGACGGGCGCCCAGCGTTAATAACAAACGCTCATCCATAAAAGAGAGCGTGTCACCAATGGCAAAGCTATTCAGTTTTGTTCTGCCAGTTAACTTAGGCGAGTCGAGGTCATTGCCAAAGAATGTTCCGGTGGCAGAGCCACTACCAAAACCAGGTCTGTTGTAATAAACCGGATTGTATAAATTACTGTCCAGGCGGCGCTCACCAAACTCCCCAATAAATGCATTCTTTGTTTCAAGTTGGAAATAGGAGTATGAAACCACCCATTCATGGCCGACTGCACCCGTATCAAAATTGCCTCTGAAGCCGATTTCACCGGTATCAACGCGATCTTCGCGGGCATTATCAAATCTGCCCATCACACCCTCACCAGAACGGGCATCCTGAAGCGTAAAATTAGCTAGCGAATTATCCTCATCTGTCCGACGTAGACCATACGCTGCCCAGGCAGTTACATTATCGTTGAGGTCATATTCTGCACGGAAGGTGCCAAACACATCCTCTTCATTGGAATAGCTCCAGGGCTGTGCCCAGTTCTTGCTCGCATCTGGCGCTTTCGGTACGACATCGGTTAAGCCGTTAATCGAAACATTGGTTCGCGTTTCATCTAATTGATGATTTTGATAGCCCATATCCGCCGATAAACGCAGTCGATCACCCCGATAATCCATACCTACGCTGAACAGGTTCAGCTCGGCGTTTTCATCGTCAATCGAGGTACCACCATTGTGATGGGCAGCATTGACCCGAATACCAAACTCGTCATTTTCACCGAAACGTCGTGCCACATCGGCAGCAACATTGCGTTGATCATTGTGTGATGCACCGACAGTGATGCGGTTTAAGTCATAGTTAGGCGCCCGTTTAGGTAGCAGATTAATCACGCCACCGATACCGTTTCCACCCGGAGCGGCACCTGTCAGAAACGCTGAGGCACCACGCAAAACTTCAACGCGTTCAAATAACTCTGTCGCGATATATTGACGGGGTAACAAAGAATAGAGGCCATTGTAGGCAACATCATCTGAATAAAGAAGAAACCCCCGAATGAAGTAGGTTTCCTGAAAGTTACCAAAGCCACGAGCGACCCTGACACCGGGATCGGCTTGCAGTACGTCCCCGACGCTCTGCGCCTGACGGTCCTGAATAAATTCGTTGGTATAGCTGGTAATACTAAAAGGTGTATCCAAATTATCTTTTGTACCCAATATGCCTGCACGTCCACCTTCAGCAACTTGACCACCTGCAAAGGCTGGAGATAAACCCTCGGCTGAAGCATCCGCACTCGCTGTGACCGTAATCGATTCCAGTTCTGCCGAATCCGTTTCGCTTTCAGCAGCGGATACAGTTTGTGAAGCTAATAAGGCTAAGCCAATCGATATCGCTAGCGGCGATAATTTGATACACATGAACTTCTCCGGGGAAGAAAAGAAAAAATCATATGCTACGCATCGAACAGATTAATGTAAATACAAATCGTTGTTATTTAGATACAAATAACACGTGCAAATTTAAGTATGAAAGATACAGTTCAACTTAACCCCTTCAGTTTTGCTATTATTTGCCAGTCAAATACTGACATGTCGCTGTGTAAACGCGCATGGCTGACGAAAAGAAGCAATGGTTCTGTCGCATGACAGCCATGATTGACCCTCTTATATATTCAGGATTTTTATGCCAGAGATTATTATTGAAAAAAACCCAAGTGAAGCACGCTTAAAAGAACTGGGCGTTGCCGGTTGGGAAATTTGGGATTGCCCAGTTACCGAATTCCGTTTGGATTTTGATGAAACCGAAAAAGCTTACATTCTTGAAGGTGAAATTGTCGTCACTCCAGACGGCGGCGAGCCAGTCACAATCGTTCCAGGTGATTATGCGATTTTCCCAACAGGCTTGAAAAGCATGTGGCAAGTGACCAAACAGCTGAAAAAACATTACAGCTACGATTAGTCAGTAACATTTAAAGGCATCTTCGGATGCCTTTTTTACTTTTGCAATACGTACAACTTTTCGCCACGCTATGTGTCACTAGGGCGTGTTTATCTTTCATCTCCATCTCTGTTGTGAGCTGAAAAAGCGTCAATCAAGGCACGAGGAACGCTTTTTAGTTATTCTAAATAAGTGACGAGCAACGCAGAGTGGCGCTTTT
>TARA_R110002110_G_scaffold415776_1_pt1 | contig 28956 bp, 25 predicted proteins | sample TARA_R110002110 | Tara Oceans TARA_R110002110 (sample SAMEA4397330) | marine metagenome | biome: Polar Biome; feature: [SRF] surface water layer (ENVO:00010504); material: water (ENVO:00002006), including particulate matter (ENVO:01000060) such as... | depth 5 m
TGTTCACGTTCGACCGGTATGAGCGTTCACGTTCGCCGGAATACGCATCTTCTGCGCTGGGTATTTCCATGAGGGAGTTGCGATGGAGCATTGAGGCTCAATGCATGACGGCCCTCAATGACACTCAAGTCATCAGACAGAAGGTTTTTGACATCCGGGATCTGGCAACCTTGCCGACGATCCAAGACGAAAAGCTCGAACACCAACCTACGACTATTGTGGAAATGAGTGATTTGAGGCTAGACCGGCACCTGACAGGCTTTGGGCGCTTGCTTGCAAAGGTCTGGAGCCTTGAGCTTTGTGGCTACTTGTTCTGGGACAATAACCTTCCAAAGATTGTAATCGGCGAGACACATTTCTTAGGGTGGTTAAGTGAAGAACTTGAGGTGCACTGCTCTCAAAACGTCGAATGCTACCTAGCGATGGCGGCTTTGCACTGTGGCAAAAGTAAACTGATGTCTCTTGTCGCAGCCGGAGAACTCGAGTGCATTGATTGGGAAAGCGGAGGGCGAGATCAAATCACCGGGCGATCATTTTTTTGCTACGTGCGAAAGTTGTACGCACTGGAGCCACCAGTCATTCCTGGGAATACCTGAAAACATTGGTTACTTAGAGAAGAGCGCAAAAGATGCGGATATTTGGCTGCCAGGGCGATTGAGTGGGCCAGAACTAGCGCAAAGGTAGGTTATTACGATCTCTTAGGCGACCAAAACTCCCTATGCACACCGGCACCAAAGCGGCAGTCGCTCCGGCGGGGAAAGCGTAAGCTTCTGATACTAAATAACCTTCGGTCCAACCATCTCTTGCTCTCCCCGTGATTCGTTTTATACGCTGACTCGTGGAACCTTACTTGCTATGAGCTACAGTACCACTGCCTTTAACCAATGTTCAAAAGAAGATCCTGGTGCGACCACACCATTACCCCAACCAGAAAGGAGCTGCCACCCGACGGCAACGTAATACGGGTTGTATGGCGCTTCTCTACTTTCATACAGTTCACGATCACTCAGAGAAGTTGCCAATATCGGCTGGGTCAAGTTTCTCCATTTGCCGGAAGCCCTCCTTCCCAATCGCTTTGAGCCTTTCAGGGGCAACCCGAAACTTACCTCTAAGTGGAGCTTTTTTAGAAGCCACATTACGATTATCGTTTGGGGTTTCCCGAACCACATTTCTTTCTTTCATTGCCATCACCAACTCTGCCATATCCCCGAGTATAGCTTAAAAATTAACCTACTAGTCCAATTGGCAGAGCAAAAGTCGCATCGTAGTCTTGGGTTGAAGCGCGCTTGGCGAAAGTCAATTTGTTGGACGGACACCCAAGGTCAGTTGTAGCAATGCAATGATGGCCTTGATCACAAATATTCTGTGCGACGCATGGATTGACGCTACTGCCTATCGCTGATAGATTCCAAACTCAACTTGATCACGGCCTTTAGGGTCTGATAGTGGCATTCACGAAAGATATCCCTTTGGGGTTCTTCGAGGCTGGCAGCCTTTGTCGCTAGATGTCAGTGATAGCTGCATGGTGATTGTAAATTGGGGATCAACCTTCAGGGTGGTCCGGTTCGTATTCGGGGAGCCATAGCCCGACATACGGCATCAATTTATAGGTGCCATCATGCCCATCAAAAACGCACAGCGTACTGCTCCCGCTTACCGACACTACAAGCAAATTTCATACGAAAACCTAGCCGCTAGTTGGTTTACGGCTGATGGCTGGGAAGTGTTTATGCCAGTTACAGACCATGACCGGAAAACCGATCTTGTTGTGGCAGACGACAACCGCTACTACCGCATACAAGTGAAGTCACTGGAAAGTGGCGATGATAGCGTGTTCGTTGAGAACAAGTGGCGAGAGGCCAACATCGACTATGTTATCTACTTCTCGCGCACCTCCGATTGGGGCTATATCACTCCCGCCTTTTCAGAAGCTAGGCGCAGGCTCAACTCTGCGGGCCATGTGCGCTTCCATCAACATCAGAAGCCCTTTGCAAAGGCGTTTGATAAAGCGTGAGCTTTACTCGTTTTCTGTAAACGACTGTCAGGTCAGTCTGATCGGCGCTGCGTGTCCAGCGCCTGATCTTTGCTGTTCAGTTTCTTGACTGTCGCCATCGACCAGGTCTTTAGGGTGCAGCAACCTGTTTTACCCTCTATCACTCCGAATTTTCCAGGTTATAACGGTTAGAAATTATGGAGCGGGGTCACTTCTGCCCCCACCTAAGCAGAACACGTTTTAGTTGTGGGGAGCAGATCAAAAAATTTAATTAAAAGTGTGGCGAAAGTAGTTACCATTCAAAAATTATAGTGAGGGAGTTTTGAGGTCAAAGCCGTAAAATATTACAGCATACTAATACGTTATAGCAGAAGTATGTCATTCAGATTCTCGCATTTTCAACATCAGGTTTAGATGCAGTGGACAGCTTCTCGCCCCACTAGACTATGGAGACTCCCTACGGTTTGGAGAGAAGCAGGATCGCTGGCTTTGCCAGGAAGCCAGATCGTGTCTAAACTTGATCTCAAGCTTTGGCTAGTTTTAAAACTGGTTCTGGTCAGAATGGTGGGAGACCTTCAAGTGAATAGTTTTTCGGAATTCATTGACACCGCTATAGCGCTGACTGCGATTGTTATATCGTATATTTCCTTCGTATATTCAAAAAAATCAAACAAGATTGCTAACGAAAGTAAAAAAAGAGAAATAAAATCATTTTTTTTACAAGAGCTATATGATATTTTTCATGAGCTGGGCAATGAATATGGAAAGCCCTGGTCTCTCGAAAGAGTTAAGAAACCCAAAACTGATACTAAGAAAAAAATTGAAGCCCTTCTTGAATTAGATCCAAAAAATTCCGGTGCACTTCAAGCCAAATCATTAATTTTATATTACGAGTATATTTTTGAAGAATCAAATTCAAAAAAAAATAAAGCACTACGTTATCTTGATAAGGCAATAGATGCCGACCCGGATGACGTCATACCTTATATCGTAAAGTGCCAAAATTTTCATGGATTGATAAAACCGAAAGAAAGGTACTTTGATCTCCTTCAAAAAGCAATTAATATCGATCCAGAGCAACCAGAATTATATAAAATGCTATCACTATATTGGCAAAATGAAGGCGATTCCGACCGCGCTATTTCGCTGGCCTGGCAAGCTACAATCTTGGATCCAATATATATGAGATTTTACATTCATATAAACGAAAACGTCGGTAATGTTGAAAATCTGGAGGAAGCTTTGGCAAAGCTTTCTGCATCTTTACCGAAAAAACATAGAATCAAAGACAAAAAAATATGGATGGCCGAATTATATAACAAACTCGGAGAATCAGATATATCTGTTAATTTATGCAAAGAAATATCTGAGAGTGAGATTAATGAAAATGAAAACATAAATCGTCTTTGCTCACTTCTAAAAAAACTTAATAGGCCTGACTTAATTGAAGCTACTTATTACAACATTTCTCTTACAAAAGATCAAAAGAAACAGGTTTCTGAAGAATTAATATCAAAGCCTAATATCATTTCTTTCTACGAAAGAGCAGAACTTGCTTTTAATGATAAAAGATATGCCGATGTTGTCAGCATATTAAGTGAGCACAAAGAAAAATGCTTTGGTGAATCGTGGATGATGTATGGTGTTTCATTATTTTTTGCTGAACTGCAAAGTGAATCTTATACTTATCTAATGTGTCAAAACGAAAGAATGTTTAATAAGTATGGAATATTTTTCAATACCACTGATTTAAACTTAAAATCAAGGCGAATTTTGATAGGATTTTATCTATTTGATCAGGGCTATTACGAGACAGCATTAATGTTCTTTAATAGGTCACTTCAGGTGGATTCTCAGGATGCTGAGGCCTTAATAGGAAAGGGGTTAATTAAAATTGAAGTCGGAGAAATAGAAAATGCATATAAACTGCTATCTCAAGGTGTAGACTTATTGCGAAGTTTCTCTCAACTGGATGACTTGGATCGAGACTATGTTGAAATCGCAATGTCTGAGTTAGATAAAATAGCTAAAGATTGAGATTCGAGAACTGGCTTAAAGTGACTTTGAGCGACTATGTTCATGTTCTGTGGAAATTATATTCAATTTGTCTTAATTGGGATTTCAAGGAGCATTGTCCCATCTTTGACGATATCAGTTGGTATGGTGATCGCAAGGTTAGCAGGTGGCAAAGTCGGGTAATCAAAAGCCGTCGCTGCTGGACCAACATGGATGCCGAAGGCCACGCCTTTTACTCTACCGTAACGATCTCTAATCAAGGTTAGTATTGGCGAACCACTACTAGAGAGAACAGCTTGGCAGCCGTGAACCCCATGGAAAGCGTCGATTCGCTGGCTTCCGATCACGCAAGAAGGGGATCCATCAAAGTAGAGTGTCCATTGGGTTTCGTCTTCCACTACTGAGCTATTGTTATCGTTGATCCATAGAAAAGAGAGCATTCCTCTACCGTCAAAGTCTATCTCGGGCTCCCAGGTAAGAGGGGCCGAATCCAATTCCAACGGCCACTTGCCATCTACTGGCGAAATGAACGCATAATCACGGGGGATTTTATCGAATTTTTTGTCGTTAAATCGACTATTGGAGTCGTTCGTTTCAGCGTAAATGTCAGTGTTTAGTCCGCTATCAACGACAATACCTTTTCGTGTCCATATTTTTCTAGATTCGTCGTCGCTCGCACCTGAAACAGTGATTGGGTGTGATAGGTTGTTTAAGCAGTGGCCAGCAGTAACTGCAATAGTATTGGTTATAAAAGTTATCTGACAGACATTTTCCCCTTGTCGAAGAAAGCCCACTCGTTTGTAAATCCAAGATTTATAGTCGGAAGGAATTCTTGAGTGTGATTCTTTAGAAAAGCAAGAACTAAGATATTCGATGCCAACCTCGGAAATTTTTCCATTTTCATTCCAAATACCCTGGTAGTTATTCAAATTTTTAGAAAGCGCCGTTCGTGCGTCGTCACATTTTCCCTCGTCTAATTGCACTGAGACCCATCGGGCGACGTCACTAAGAAGTGCCTCACAATTTTCCTCAATCCGGCAGACTGATATTGCTCGCCAAGCGCTGGAACCTCCAAAGGAGCCACTTAATGGAGCTTCGTCGGAACTTACAGGTACAGGACGGAAGTTCTCACCTTTGATAAATTTATCAATAAAATTTTCACCAACATCGCCTGTCAAACTAGGTTGGTCGATTAGGCCTCGGTAGCGATCCTCGAACCAATCAGGACGATCAGATATTGGCGACGAATCTATTTCAGTAGGCTGTCTTATGATGATGTCGAAGGCGGACTCACTTTTAACTTCCGTGTGGTCTCCTCCTTGGAAGCCTTGCCCATAGCCAATTTCAGCTAACAGCCAAACTGTGAGAGTGAGATAATTAGCCTTCTTCACCTGGCGACCCCGGAATATAATCGATTATCTTTTTAACAGTTTCTTCTTTTCGCTCTTGGCCCTCCATAAGAGTTTTCTTGACTACTTCCCCAAACTTATTCGATTCAATGACGGTGGCTTGAATGTTTAGCTCACCATAAGAATTCAGATCTCCATCACTTTTCTCAGGTGATTTGGTGATTTGTTTCATGGCCGGAAATGAAAACCAATCTGTTTCTTGGGTGGGAAAGCCTGTGTCCAATCTGCTCATACTTATGACTTTACCTTGAGCAGGCAATTCTAATTCTGTGAGTATAAAATCAAAAGAATGGGTTACGAGTTCTGGGTCATCGTCAGCGGGAGCACGATTGTTGGAAAGCTGGATAGTGATCTTTATATCTACAGTAGGAGGTCCATCACCAGCAATTAGGTAAGTCCAAGGCTTCCACGGGTCAAATATTGGGACTTTAGCCTTTGTTCTAGACAATTGAATCGACGATAGGCGAAGTCGATGTCGCAAAGCAACGGTTTCGCCATCAACTTCTTCTTCTGCTGTATCTATCTTTAAAACCGCTATAAGCCCAACCTCCTCGCTCGGTAATTCATCAATATCTGGACAAGCCGGTGTCATATCTTTGATAGCGCTAGGTAAAGCGATCCTGTGAAGCAACTCAATTTGAGTAAATGGAACCGCAAGCAATACCATCTCTTCGCCCTTTGGGCGGCCTACGTACAAAGGCCCCGTGTGCTCTCCAGTGGATGTGTTTGTGTATCGGCCACTTTCAACCACTAGCGCCCTCTCGATCTCATCAGCGACGTACTCAACTGCCCACTTTAATCCGTAGTAGGCTATGTATTGTTCTAGTCCTTCTTTCTGTGTTTTCGGAGTATAAATACAGAGTACATCATGCCCTTCAACATTACTTTGTGGGTGGGATGGTATTAAAAAAGAACATCCTGATAGGAAACAGAGACTGCTGGCGGCTAGCCATCGAAATCGAGTCATAATCCACCTCCGCCTTTGACAGTTAGCTTCGTCAACAACTGAAACACAGTTCGATTTTGTCTTATTATTTACCTCGTTAAAGGATAGCTAACAGAGCAACGTTATTCAAAAATAAAAGAATACAATTAAATTAGACCTTATCACTACAAGTTACTATAACACGCGCAGTTTGCTAACCCAGCGCAGATAAGGGAATACGTTGATGTGCGGGCGATTCAATGTGATCAACGATCCATTGGTTCAAGGGCCACAGGAAACACAAGGCAACCCATTCGTGAAAAAACCGCCTTAACATAGCGCCAGTTGCAAAGGTCAGATCATTTACGAAACAAGCCATGGCGGAATGCTGAAAGATGCAGTCTGCTGACTATTATTAGAACGCAAACCTGACGACATCGGTTACCGCCCTTCACCAAAACTCAGATGCTTGTGATGCGACGCGCATTGTCTCGGTTGCCGAGCGCAGTGCCGTTAAAGCAAAAACTCAGACGATCAATCAAGTTCGAACAATGCTAATTAGCGCACACCAGGATGTTCGCGAAAAAACTCTGGAAAATAAAAGCAAGCGGTTGCGCAGAAGCTTGAAGTTTGGGCGACACGGCAGTTTTAAAGGCACCGCCAACGACTCTCAAATCCTTGGCAAAGCGAGGGCTAGCGCTTTCACAAAAACGTACAGAATATGAACGGCAACTGGAAGCATCGACCCAGTAGTATGCTCAGCCGCTACGGAGCCGATTTGGAGTGGGTTCTCAAACCGCTGCAAACCAGCTATCAGTCGCTGGTAACAACCCGAATCGCTTGAAAAGTGAAGCGGCCTTGAATCACTGTGTGGCGCAAATCCTCTGCTAGCGTCATCAGGCAAGACCACAAGGTATCGCTTGGATCGAGATGATAGTAGAGCTGTTAATAATGCCTTATGGGCCATCGCTATGGTGCGAATGGGAAGCGATCCTAGCACCAAGGTCTACGTCTAGCGGCGAACCAATAAGGATCTGTGCACTAAGAAAATTCACAGATGCCTCAAGCGATACATTGCCAGGGAATTGTTCCTTTAGTCATGGGAGACCTCGGGGAAATGAGTGCTGTTTTTTGACATGGGTGCGTCAAAGCACCGGTGGAGAGACTGTTCCGGAGTCTGAAGTCTGAAGGTGTATCGGCCATGGGATATCGGAATCTACCCGAGGCCAAAAAAGATGTTGGTGGCTATCTAATGGACTACTACAACCGGCGACGACTTGATGCATTCAACGATGGCATTTCGCCCGTTGCAGCTTAGGAAAGCCTTAAAACACTCTCCGAGATTAGTTGTCCACGACAAAGTCCTTATTCTAACACTACCCCAGAACATGGTTTAGTTAGCGAGGAGTAGGTCAAGATGGCCATTAGGTCACGGGCCACGCATCTGCTTTACACATGACGAGGTTGATGCTATAAAATACTAAAAATTAAATAAACTCAGAAACATAGAGCATACACCTAAACACAAAATCTCATCTTATTTTGGATTATTGGGTAAAAATCTCTTGTTCAATTTGAATGTCAGAAATACCTAGTTCGAAACCTCTCCGATAAGCCCCTGTTTTCTCGTAATAGCGAATCTCACGTATCTTTGAAATCTACAAGTTTTCGCCCTTTTCTTCTTCATCGAAGAGTTACCAGGAGCCCATTAGCTAATGAGCAAAACCGGCCAAGCCCGCGTACTCACGCCCCATCAGTTCGGCCATCTCTTGAATGTGATCCAGGAGCACCGCTACCCGGAAAAGAACACAGCGCTGGTTCAGATTAGCTTCAAGCTCGGACTGCGGGTCCAGGAAGTTGCGCTTCTTCAAATCAAGGACGTGGCCGAACTTGGCATCCGAACTTCTGGCAACCGCTCGTTCATGCTCAAAGAAATCCTGGCGTTGCCGGCGGCCTACACTAAAGGTGCTGATGCTTTGAAACGATCCAAGTCGACATACCAGCGGCGTCGGATCAGTTTCAGCGTGCATGATTTTGACCAACTCATACGGCAAATCGAGACCATGGCGAAAGCCGGTGCGGAGATTCGACCGGAAGATTTCTATCCGGAGGTCAATAAACATCGTGGTAAATCGCGAGATCTTCCGATGAATGACGCCGCTCTGAGAACTGCTATAGAAAACTATCTATCCATCCGCCTAGCCAGTAATCCTCCAGTCAAAAAAAGCGATCCCCTATTCCTGACTCAAAAAGGAGGCCCTTATTCTCCAAATACTCTCCAAGAACACTTTGCTCTCATGCAGAGGGATTGGGCAGGTATTGAGCGAGCCAGTTCCCACAGTGGCCGGAGGACTTTAATGACGAATATCATTCATGAACAAAAGAAGTCAGTTAAAGTTGCACAAAAAATCGCTGGCCATGTGTCACCGTCAACAACGCTCATTTACGAAGAACCTCCCGAGGAGTCACTGAAGGAGGCGTTGCAGGATGCCGGGTACCACTATGTTGGTTAGTCCAGCAACCAATAGACTTTAAAGCCCAGTCATTATTACTGTTCATGCTCCCCTTGAAGTCCACTGGTTTGCTTACCTGACAAGTTAAAATTTTTAGCCCACTTTTCTAAGTTTTTTTCATAGCGCAGGACCCATAGCTCCCCTGCCCTTGTAGATCGACTCATATGACGGATCTGGCCCACCAAAGGTGAGTTTCATGGCAAATGGCCATGGTGCAGACTGAAGCGTGAAGTTCGGTGTGGTCGCAAAGCGAACATTCAGGCGGATAGACAGACACTTTTCCTTAGAGAGTTTCAGCCTGGACTTACCCCGGTCCACTCATGTTTCAGACTCATGAAAAAGCCCTATGTACGGAAGCGTACAGAGACAGTTTTATACATGTTCATGGTGAGGTTTCGCACCAGCTCATACATCGCCAGGAGACAGACATGACCCCTGACCTCGCGATCCGCACCCGGCGCCTGACCCAGACGGGTGTCGTGCTGGTGGCACGGGTGATCCTGGCCATGGCCTTGACGCTCTACAGCGCCATCACCACGACTCGCAAGGCGACTGAGGATATCCCGCCGGCAGAAGCTGAGGCAAACTACTACCGGCAACTTAACAGTCAGGCTGCTATGGCAGCGTGACTTAAACCAACGGGCCTCCGCGATACCCGGGGCGGTTCAGTTTCGTGTTCCGCGTTTATGATGGATATGAAACACTAAAGCCCAATACCAGACACTTTCCCAACACGGAGACTTTACCGCAAATGGCTGTTAAATCCGTCGCCCTCGTAGCCCACGACAACAAGAAGAAAGAGCTGGTGGACTGGGTCTCTGAGAACCAGGCCCGCTTCGCCGCCCTGCGGCTTTATGCCTCCGGCACTACCGGCAGGTTGCTGAAAGAGAACCTGGAAAGGGATGATATCGTGTGCCTGCTCAGTGGCCCACTGGGAGGCGACCAGCAGATTGGCGCCAAGATCGCGGAAGGGGAAGTCGACCTGCTGGTATTCTTCTGGGACCCACTGGAGCCCCAGCCCCACGACCCGGATATCAAGGCGCTATTGCGCATCGCGGCATTATGGAATATTCCCGTGGCCTGCAACCACGCCACCGCCGAATTTATCCTGACGTCCGCCTACATGACCGACGACAAGCACCAACCGAAAAAGCCGGATTTCACCGGCTACACCGGTCGCCCGGTCAACTGACCGGCTTTCTGGCCAGGAATACCGTGCGGGAGGACACCCGATTCTGGAAGGGGCTGTAAAAAGACACCACCTCAGGGCCCGTGACTGGCAAGACAAGCTTTTCTGTGATGATTATGCCGGCTACAAGGCCGGCTTCGGCCACGGCATTACCGCAGGCGCCGACCCATTCGGCGAGTGCGGATCGTGGGATTTCAACGCCAGCGCGACGGAAAATGCGTTCTTGGCGGTACAGTGGCAGTGTAAACATCCCTGTTTTAGTTGCATCGCCCTTTCGTAGGATTTATCCGAGATAAAACCGGCCTCATGTTTCTCAGTTCTATCTGGTCAACCCGGACATTGACTTCGATAATAGCATCCATTGGGCATCGTCCAAATTCTGTTATCGGATGTGGCTTTAAGAACTCCTTCAAGCCACCAGAAGTATCCTATTCAAGTTTACACTGTTGCACGCCGGCTAACGATTAGCGCACCGGTGTCCTTTGGGAGCGGAGAAAGACCATCCGTGTGACGCGAATTGATACTGATTGAGCCTTTTTCCCAGCCCAGCGGTTACCCGCTAAGCTGGAAGGCGACCAAGCACTACAAGGGAGAAAACTCATTAGCTTTTACCATAGCACCCACCGTCATTATTGTGGAATCGAGCTGCCGGCCTTTGGAATCTGGGATATCTGAGAAAGGGTTCCGAACGGTACAAACTGAGTTCAAATTTTGATCGCAGCGAATGTCCGCTTTTGTTTAGCTGAGTTCAGAGGATGCGCTGGTCGCAAAGCGGACATTCACGAGGATCGATCAACGCGAAGCTTTGCGGCAATTTTTGGAGCCGCGAAGCGGTGGAAAATTTGTTCCGCCTACCCATGATGACGATTGGCTGGTGGGACTCGGCGGTCTCTTCAATTAACCGATATCGGTTGCTGCGCGACTCAGTTGCTGTGATTCCGGTCATGACGCACCTTTCGTGTACTCAACTTTTCACCAAGTGGACGTCTTTAGGTACGCACGTCAAGACGAACGCCTCGCATAACGCCCGGTTATGCCCAGTACACAATTCCCGAACCTGAGCTCCAAGGCCGGATATTTTTAAACTGGTCTTCAAGGGCATCTTGCGCAATTTTCATGTCATAGGCAGCCCGTGCCAGCACCGCGATACTGCGGCGGTTGGCGGCGGTGGGGTCGCGAAGAATGGCTTCGGCAACCTTGCGCTCGGATTTATTCAGAGTTTCCGGTCGCCGCTGGATATCCTCAAGCAAATTGTCGTCGCGCTGGGGTCTCTTAGCAGCCATCGCGGGCACTCCTGAAGCTGATGGACTCAGTCCAGGAAATCATGGGGATTACAGCGTGTTTAGCGGCAATATATGGTAGTAAAAATATCATTTATGGGCTTATGCCTTGGATTGTCGCGTATTTTATGCAATTATTTATAAAAATTACTATTAAAATGCAGTCAAAACCCCCTGCTTGTATGCCCCCGAGATCACGGAGACGATAAATCGATGGCTGACCGGAACGAAACACGTTGCGATCTGATGATGTTCGGCGCCCTAGGCGACCTCGCGCAGAGAAAGCTTTTTCCTGCGCTTTATCAGCTCGAACGAGCCAGCCTGCTGCACCGAAAGAGCCGCGTTCTTGCCATTGACCGGAAGACATACGATACCGCCGGAGCCCGAAACCTTTTAAAGGACAAACTTCGGGAACACGTGAAAGCGGGAGAGTTCGATGACATTGTCGCGGAACGCTTTCTGGGGCGGGTTGATTATCATTGCCTCGATTTCAATGAGCCAAAAGGGTTTGCCCATCTCAACGACTGGCACAGCAGCGACCAGAGCAATCTGATTGTCTATATGGCCACAGCACCGGCAATGTACGGTGAAATCGCCCGCAACCTTCACCGTAATGGTTGTTGTGATCACAACACCCGCGCTGTGGTTGAAAAGCCCATCGGGCATGACCTTGAATCGTCAAAGGTGATCAATGACGAGCTGGGTGAAGTCTTTAACGAGAACCAGCTGTTCCGTATCGATCATTATCTGGGCAAGGAAACGGTCCAGAATCTGATCGCGCTTCGTTTTGCCAACAACCTGTTCGCATCACAGTGGGATCAGAACCACATTTCCCACGTGGAAATTTCGGTTGCCGAGAGTGTCGGCATTGAAGGCCGATGGGGTTACTTTGACAAGGCGGGCCAAGTTCGCGACATGGTGCAGAACCACCTGTTGCAGTTGTTATGCCTGATCGCCATGGACCCACCGTCAGACCTGTCGGCGGACAGTATCCGCAATGAAAAGGTAAAAGTGCTGAAAGCGCTGCGCCGTATTACCCCGGACTTGATGGAAACCCACGTGGTGCGCGGCCAGTACACCGCGGGCACCAGCACCGGCAAGCCTGTGCCCGGCTATCTGGAAGAAGAAGGCGCCATCAAGGGCAGCAAGACCGAAACCTTCGTGGCCCTCAAGGTAGAGATCGACAACTGGCGTTGGTCTGGCGTGCCTTTTTATATCCGCACCGGTAAACGGTTGCCGGAGAAGCTGTCCCAGATCATCATCCATTTCAAACCGGCACCGCACTATATTTTCGACCCGGATCAGAAGCACCTGGCCAACAACAAACTGATCATCCGGCTGCAGCCGGACGAGGGCATGTCACTACAGATCCTGACCAAGGACCAGGGGCTGGACAAGGGCATGCGCCTGCGCCAGGGACCGCTGGAACTGACCTTTTCGGAAACCTTCGAGACCGATCGAATCCCGGACGCTTATGAGCGTCTGCTATGGGAGGTAATGAAGGGAAACCAGTATCTGTTCGTTCGCCGTGACGAGGTTGAAAACGCCTGGCAGTGGGTGGATCAGATCATGCGCAACTGGGACGACAGCGGCTCCCCGCCAAAGCGCTACGCTGCGGGAACCTGGGGCCCGGTGGCGTCCATTGCCATGACTACCCGGGACGGAAGGAGCTGGTATGAAGACGCGTGATTCCAATCAACTGTCTGACTTTCACCGCGAACGGGTCCAGTCGGTGCTCAATGCCTCGCCCCTGATTCCGGTCATCACCGTCAATCATCCTGACCAGGCAGTGCCTTTATGCCAGGCGCTGGTTGACGGTGGCATTCGCGTTCTGGAAATTACCCTGCGCACTCCCCATGGAGTGAAAGCTATCGAGCAGGTAAGGAAAGCCATTCCAGAAGCCTGGGTGGGCGCCGGCACGGTCACCAGCATCGCCCAGTACCGTGAGGTAGAGTCTGCCGGTGCCCAGTTTGTGATTACTCCGGGGGTCACAGAGCCCATCCTGGAATTCGGACTGACCTCCGATGCTCCGCTGTTGCCCGGTGTTGCGACGATTTCTGAGCTGATGATTGGCTACAACCTGGGTTACCGAGAATTCAAGTTTTTCCCGGCGGAGGTTTCTGGCGGTATTCCGGCCTTGAAAGCCTTTGGTGGCCCTTTCCCGGATGTGACCTTTTGCCCGACCGGCGGTATCCGCCGACATACAGCCAAAGACTACCTGGCCCTCGACAACGTTGCGGCGGTTGGTGGTACCTGGCTGACGCCGGGAGAGCCGGTTGACTCTGGTGACTGGGACCAGATTTCGGAGATTGTTCGGGGGAGTCTTCTGGACCTCTGACTTCTGGCCTTTGAGTTGGCCCTCGGTAGCCTGGTATTTCGGTGCGTTCGCGGTTGGCGGTGGGGCCTTCAAGCACCAAGCCAGCAGGCTACGAAACAGAGGGCAACTCCCTAACTCAAACCACTAGCGAATATCCGCACCGACGCGAATAATCTTCATGGTGTTGGTGCCGCCCTGGGCGTTGACGTAATCACCCTTGGTGATCACCACCAGGTCGCCGTCTTTAACTACTCCCATCCTCACCAGTTCATCCACCGCCCGCGCATTGGTCTCACCGGGCTCAATCGCTTCCGAATCAAACGGAACCGTCTGCACGCCACGGAACATGGTGACCCGATGTTGCGTGGAATGGTGACGGGAGAAGGTGAAAATCGGCAGACTCGATTTGATGCGGGACATCAGCAGGGGCGTTGCGCCGGTTTCCGACATGCAGATGATCGACGTCACGCCTTCCAGATGGTTTGCCGCGTACATGGCGGACAGGGCAATCGCCTCGTCCACATGTTCCATGCTTTCATGGATACGATGCTTTGACTGATGCATCGAAGGCTGCTTCTCGGCGCCGATGCAGATCCGCACCATTGCCTGGACTGCTTCGGTCGGGTAATCCCCCACCGCCGTTTCCGCGGACAGCATCACCGCATCGGTGTAGTCCATCACCGCGTTTGCCACGTCCGACACCTCTGCCCGGGTGGGCATTGGGTTTTCGATCATGGATTCCATCATCTGGGTCGCGGTGATGACCACGGTATTGAGTGCCCGTGCGCGGTTGATGATGTGCTTCTGCACGCCCACCAGCTCTGCGTCGCCGATTTCCACCGCCAGGTCGGGCGACCATCACTGCGTCAGACGCTTCAATGACAGCGTCCAGCGCCGCATTGTCATGGGCCAGTTCCGCACGTTCGATTTTTGCCACCAGGCGAGCTTCCGAACCGGCGTCTTTCAGCAAACGACGGGCGACGTGCATGTCGTCGGCGGTACGCACGAAGGATACCGCCACGTAATCCGCGCCCAGCTTGGCGGCGGTGACGATGTCCTGCTTGTCTTTTTCGGTTAGCGCTTCTGCAGACAGGCCGCCGCCGCGCTTATTCAGGCCCTTGTTGTTGGAAAGGGGGCCGCCGATCAGAACGCGGGAGGAAATGCTGGTGTCGTCCACCGACTCCACTTCCATCTCGATACGGCCGTCGTCCAGCACCAGGATATCTCCGGGTTTGACGTCCTTGATCAGCTGCTCGTAGTCGATGCCCACCCGTTCGTCATTGCCGGCTTCCTTGTCCACGGCCGCATCCAGAACAAACTGCTGACCAGCTTTCAGGGTGACTTTGTTGTCGGCAAAACGGGCAATGCGCAGTTTGGGGCCCTGCAGGTCGGCCAGCAGGGCGACGAAACGGCCGTTGGCCTTTGCGCTTTCCCGTACCCGACGGGCGCGTTCCATGTGATCTTCCGCACTGCCGTGAGAAAAGTTCAGCCGGGTTACGTCGACACCGGCGGCAATAATAGCCGACAGTGATTCCGGCGAATCGGTGGCGGGGCCTAGTGTGGCGACGATCTTGGTACGCCGTAGCATGGTTGCAGATTCCTTTTGTTTTTCAGTCGTAAAATCAGTTCGCTTTTTTCATCAGGGCGACGGCATTATCCAGCATTCGGTTGGAGAAACCCCACTCATTGTCGTACCAGGCCATGACTTTTGCATGACGCCCCATGGCCCGGGTGTGGTTGGCGTCGAAGATGCTGGACAGGGCGTTGTGGTTGAAATCCACACTGACCAGCTTTTCGTCGTTGTAGCCCAGTACCGGGCTCTTTTCAGCGGCTGCCCTGAGCACTTCGTTGATTTCCTCAACCGTGGTGTCACGGCTGGCAATAAAGCCAAAATCCACCAGCGAAACGTTGATAGTAGGGACTCTCACGGCCAGCCCTTCAAATTTTCCCGCCAGTTCCGGGATGACCTTGCCAATGGCAGCCGCGGCGCCGGTCTTGGTGGGGATCATGGATTGAGTGGCGGAGCGTGCCCGGTAGAGGTCCGAGTGATAGACGTCACTCAGCTTCTGGTCATTCGTGTAGGAATGGATCGTCGTCATCACTCCACTCTCGATACCGATCTTTTCGTGCAGAGCCTGAACCACCGGTGCCAGGCAGTTGGTGGTGCAGGAGGCATTGGAGATGATGTTGTGTTCGGCGGTCAGGGTATTGTCGTTTACCCCGAAGACCACCATGGCGTCTGCATCAGGGGAGGGCGCCGATATGATGACCTTGCGGGCGCCTGCCTTGAGGTGGCCCTCGGCCTTGCCACGGGACGTGAACAGGCCTGTGCATTCGAACACCACATCCACGTGATAGTCTTTCCAGGGCAGTTCTTCCGGACTGCGGATGGCGGTAATGGCAATGCGGTCGCCGTTGACCGAGAGCGACTCGGAGTCGTGGTTTAAGCTGCCACTGAAGCGGCCGTGCACACTGTCGTACTTCAGCAGGTGAGCGTTGGTTTCCGCATCGCCAAGGTCGTTGATGGCAACCACCTGGACCTGGTTGCGGTAGTCATTCTCATAAAGTGCGCGGAGCACATTGCGGCCAATGCGTCCGAAGCCGTTAATAGCGATACGAATAGTCATGATCGGTCTCCAAATCTGGTTGTTTATTGTTCGTTTTTTTCATTTATGTAGTAAATATTACAATATAAACTGGAAAAATGAATGCTATACGGGTGAAATAGGCAAAAAAAGACAGTAAACTTACGTAATTTAAAGGCATCTAAATAACGACATTTCAGGAGACCCACTATGCACCCCACCATAGACGCGGTTACCCGGCGCATCATTGAGCGCAGCCGCGGCTCCCGGCAGGACTATCTGCAGCGGATGGAAGCGCTGAAGGCGCAATCGCCACATCGCAGCTCGCTTTCCTGCGGCAACCTGGCGCACGGTTTTGCCGCCTGTAACCAGTCCGACAAGGACACGCTCAAGTTCATGAACAAGGCCAACGTGGCGATTGTGTCGGCTTATAACGACATGCTGTCCGCGCACCAACCCTACAAAGATTTCCCGGATGTTATCCGCGAGGCAGCCAATGGTATGGGGTCGGTGGCCCAGTTTGCCGGTGGTACGCCGGCCATGTGTGACGGCGTGACCCAGGGTCAGCCGGGTATGGAACTGAGCCTATTTTCCCGCGATACCATTGCCATGAGCACGTCCGTGGCGCTGAGCCACAACATGTTTGATGCCACGCTGCTACTCGGCATCTGCGACAAGATTGTGCCGGGCCTGCTGATTGGTTCGCTCAGTTTTGGATATCTCCCAACGGTGCTGGTACCCGCAGGCCCAATGCCTTCCGGGCTGCCCAACAAGGAAAAACAGCGTATTCGCCAGTTGTATGCCGAAGGTAAGGTCGGTAAGGACGAGCTGCTTGAAGCGGAATCGAAGTCCTACCATAGTCCTGGTACCTGCACCTTCTACGGCACGGCCAACAGCAACCAGCTATTGGTGGAAGTGATGGGGCTGCATCTGCCGGGGTCGGCTTTTGTGAATCCGGGCACTCCTCTGCGGGATGCGCTGACCCGTGCCGCGACGGAGCAGGTTATTCGGCTGTCAAAGCCCCACGGAGGTCAGCTTGGCCTGGGCGACATGGTGGACGAGAAAAGCATCGTGAACGCTCTGATCGCCTTGCTGGTCACCGGCGGTTCCACCAACCACACGATTCACTGGATCGCTATTGCGCGGGCGGCAGGTATTATCATTGACTGGAACGACTTTGCCGAGCTGTCGTCGGCAGTGCCGTCCATGACCCGGATCTATCCCAACGGCCAGGAAGACATCAATGCCTTCCATGACGCCGGTGGTACGCCTTTCCTGATCCGTGAATTGCTCGATGCCGGGCTGCTGCACAACGATGTGGAAACCGTGGTCGGCCACGGTCTTGAGCGGTATGCGCAAATGCCGGAGATGGACGGTGACAAACTGGTCTGGAAACCCGCTCTAAAAGAAACTGCCTGGCCGGAGGTGCTCAGCCCGGCGACATCGCCGTTTGCCCCGGATGGCGGCCTGCGGGTTCTGGATGGCAACCTCGGCCGGGGCGTCATCAAGGTGTCTGCCGTTGCCGAGGAGCACCGCAATGTGAAAGCACCGGCGGTCGTTTTTGACGATCAGAATGAGCTGAAAGCCGCGTTCGAGGCCGGTGATCTGGACCGGGACTGCATTGTGGTGGTTCGCTTCCAGGGCCCGAAGGCCAATGGCATGCCGGAGTTGCACAAGCTCACTCCCTATCTGGGTGTGTTGCAGGACCGCGGTTTCAAAGTGGGCCTGGTGACAGACGGCAGAATGTCGGGAGCATCCGGCAAGGTACCCGCAGCGATCCACGTCTATCCCGAAGCGGCCAATGATGGTCCGCTGTCCAGAGTGAAAAGCGGTGACGTGATCACTCTGGATGCGGTTAGGGGTGTGCTTGAGGTGAATGTTCCGGCATCCGAGCTTGCCCAGCGGCCCGTCGGGAAGCCAGATCTGGTTGCCAACCGTCATGGCCTGGGGCGGGAACTGTTTGGCTGGATGCGTAAGGCCGCTAGCACCGCGGAGGAAGGTGCCAGCTTTTTCTGGAATCATGACGCATGACCACAGACCACTATTCACTAGTCGGCGATATCGGCGGCACGAATGCTCGCTTCGCCCTGGTCCGGTCCGGTAAGGTAACGCCGGAAGCGATCGAGGTTCTGCCCTGCAGCGATTACCTTCGACGGAGCGGCGTGGAAACCGTGCAGGACGTCTGCCTGGCGGTGGCGCCGCCTGTGTCCGTCACCCGGGTCCTGTGTCCGTCACCCGGGTGAGGATGACCAACAGCCACTGGCATTTCAACAGCGGGGAAGTGCGACGTTGTTTCGGCTGGAGCAGCCTCAAGGTCATCAATGACTTCACCGGCATGGCTCTGGGAATTCCGCATGTTAGTGCGGACAAGCTGGTTCATGTCTGTGGCGGACCCGGCGACGGGCCACGTCCCAGGCTTGTAATAGGTCCGGGAACCGGACTGGGCGTATCGGGGCTGGTACCCCTCAAAGAGGGCTGGGCACCGCTGACGACTCTGGGTGGAGATGTGGACTTTGCACCGACAGATGACATGGAAGTGGCCATCCTAAAACTACTAAAAGCCCGCTTCGGCCGCGTGTCTGCAGAGCGCCTTTTGTGTGGCTCGGGCCTGCTGAACCTCTACCAGGCCCACGAAATCATCCAGAGCGAATCTAACACCTTCGTTTGAAGCATCGTAACCCTGATCACGCTGCGTCGCGCGTGTCCCTATCAGGATAGGTAAGCCGAAACTTCCTCGAGGTTTGGCAAAGAAGTGAAGGCTCCAGCATGAGTTACCGCGTGAGCACCACAGGCACTGGCAAAGGTCAGTATGTCTTCGAGTTTTTCGGGGTCTTCGCCCAACGCCTTAAGATTGGCAGCGGTTATATCCCGATCCGACAGCTGATAGAGCAGCCCACCAATGAACGCATCGCCAGCGGCGGTGCTATCAACCATCTGGACGTTTCGTGGCTCGATGGAGCCGTAATGGCATGGGGTGAAGTAACGCAGTGGTTTTTCGCCATCCGTGACCAACACTAAAGAAGCTCCCGAGTTTAAGATTCGCTGCAATACCTCAGTTTCGTTCTTATCTCTACATAGAAAAGTCAGTTCTTCGGTGGATAGCTTTACAAGATCGGCTTGCTCTACACAGGCCCACACCGGAGCAAATGCATCTGTGCCTTTGGGCCAGAGGTTATTTCTGAGGTTCATGTCAAAGCTCACCAGCCATCCAGCTGCTCTAGCCTTTTCCAGTCCTGCCTGGGTTGCTTCCAGAATGCCAGGTTCAGTCAACGTGTTGGAGCAAAAATGGAAAATGCCTTGGCCGTTGAACCATTCTGGCTGAAACTCATTTGGGGTGAATAAAAGGTCCGCCGACGGTCCCCGGTAAAACTCAAAGCTTCGCTCACCGGTGCTATCCAGTGACACAAAGGCCAAGGCGGTTTTCGCCTCGCTGGTTTGCTTCACATAATCTGTTCGCACATCCAAGGCTTCCAGCGACTCAATGAGAAAATCACCGAACATGTCAGCGCCCACCTTGCCGGCGAAATAGCTGTATCCGCCGAGCTTACCGATTGCGGCCGCTACGTTTGCCGGTGCACCACCCGGAAACTTTGTGAAGCGTTCGTTTACAGAACCAGAGTGTTCAGATTGGTCTTCACCCACCCTGCTTGAGAGCATGTCCACCAGGGCTTCACCGAATGAAATAACCTTGATCATTGACTGCTCCCCTCTTCCATCGCTGGGTCCGAATCGGCTGTACCTGTGTGCAGATGCTTTTTGACAATTTCCATAAGCCCCCGCGTTGACGAATCGTACCCGTCCGTCTTTTGTTCAATATCACGGCTGATATCGTTGGCCAGCCGTTTCCCAAGCTGAACTCCCCACTGATCAAAGGAATTGATGTTCCAGATGGCACCCTGCACGAAGACCTTGTGTTCGTATAGGGCAATCAGGGCGCCAAGATTTCGGGGCGTCAATTCGTCGATCAGAAGCACGTTGCTTGGGCGATTGCCAGGACAACTGGCGTATTGATCGTTCTGAGCGTCGCCATTCATAAAGGCATTGGCTTGTGCCAACATGTTGGTTAGCAGGGCAAAGTGATGACCTCTGGTCTCCCTATCGGGTTTCAGAGTCGCAATGAAGTCGATGGGTACGAAACGAGTGCCCTGATGAAGCAGTTGAAAAAATGCATGCTGGCCGTTGGAACCGGTTTGCCCCCAAACAATGGGACCGGTGGCATGACCGACCGGATTGCCATCAATGTCCACGGACTTGCCATTGCTCTCCATATCCAGCTGCTGTAGGAATGCCGGCAGTTGGTGCAAGGCCTGATCGTAAGGAATGATTGCCTGGGTTTCGGCGCGCAGGAAATTGATGTTCCAGATACCGATAAGGGCCAGAAGGACTGGCATGTTCGATTCCAGTGGCGCGCTCAGGAAGTGCTGGTCCATGGTGAAGGCGCCGTCGAGCAGATCGATAAACGCGTCGTACCCGATGCTCAAGGCAATGGGCAAGCCGATGCTCGACCAGAGCGAATAGCGCCCACCCACCCAGTCCCAGAATTCGAAGATGCTGTCCTCGCGGATGCCGAATTCCGTCGCCGCCGTGATATTGGTCGAAACCGCTACAAAATGCTGGCCCATGTCGGCCGCGGTGCTCTGGGTCTGCTCCTGGAACCAGCGCTTGGCGCTGTTGGCGTTTAACAGGGTTTCCTGGGTAGAGAAGGTCTTGGTTGAAACAACGAACAGCGTGGTTTCCGGGTCCAGCCCTTTCAGCAACTTCTTCAGGTGCCGGCCGTCGACGTTGGACATAAAGTGAATGCTGAGGTCCGGGTGCTGATAATCAAGCAGCGCCCGGCACACCATGCTGGGCCCAAGGTCTGAACCGCCAATCCCGATATTTACAACGTCCCGAATGCGTTTGCCGGTGTAGCCCAGCCATTGCCCGCTCCTGACCTGCTCGGTAAACGATTTAATCTTTTCCAGGCTGGCCCGGACGTCCGCCATTACGTCGCGGCCATTGACCAAAATCGGCTTATCACCGAGGTTTCGCAGAGCTATGTGCAGCACGGGACGCTCTTCGGTGACGTTGATGGCAGCCCCGGAAAACATCTGTTCCCGGCGCCGTTGCAGCGGCGAGTGTTCGACCATTTCTAGTAGAGCGTCCATTACCTGCGGCGAGATTTTGTTCTTGGAATAATCCAGAAACAGCTCGCCCACACGCAGAGTCATCTTCTCGAAACGATCCGGATCGGCTCTGAAATAATCCGCGATCCGATCGTTCCCGGTCTCATTGGCGAGTTGTTCAAGCTTGCTCCAGGACATGGATGTGCCCAGTGCGTTCATATCTGTGCTCCCTGATACTTCAGGCGTCTTGAAGTGACTGAAGGCCTGCAAAAACACCGTTGGTTTCCAGCTTGTCGAGTGCCGCATCAAAGGCCTCTTCAAAGTCGCTGGAGCTGGCGAGCGTGGTCCCGAAAATGTCCGCCATCCCCAGGAATTCCGGGGACAGCTTGGCCCTGTCTTCAACGGCCGATTGCAGCCGCGCAGCCATCGGATCGTTAATCTCGTGGCGCTGGCCCTGCTCATCCAGGCCTCGGAGGTAAAGCGCCCAGCTGGCAATGATCATGGCCACCCGTGACAGCGGTCGGCCTTCGTTCACCAGCGTCTGAACCGTCGGCACCAAAAACTTTGGAATTTTGCTGGAGCCATCCATACAAAGGCGAGCCAGCTGGTCGCCCATTTGAGGATTGGAGAAGCGCTCGATCAGGGTCTGCTTATAGGCGGTAATATCGATGCCGGAGATTTCGCCCAGGATCGGCGTTACGTCCTCGTCCATAAAGCTGCGGATAAAGTGACTGAACCGCTCATCGGCCATCACCTCGTGGGTGTAACGATAACCGGCCAGATACCCGAGATACGCCATAGCAGAGTGGCTGGCATTCAGCAGGCGAATTTTCATGCGTTCGTACGGTGCTACGTTGTCCGTGAACTGAACGCCGACCTTTTCCCACTCCGGGCGACCGTTGCAGAAGTCATCCTCGAGCACCCATTGGTAAAAGGGCTCGCAGATTACTGGCCAGCCGTCTTCGAGATCGTAATTCGCCGTCAGCCACTGGCGGTGTTTGTCGTTAGTTCCCGGTGTGATGCGGTCAACCATGCTGCTCGGAAAGCTGACCTTGGCATCAATCCAGCTTGCCAGCTCAGCATCCCTGAGGTTGGCAAAAGCCAGCAAGGCTGAACGTGCAACGTGGCCATTCTCGGGCAAATTGTCGCAAGACATCACCGTGAACGGCGGCAGATTGCGCGCCCGGCGCAGGTCCAACGCTTTGCTCAGGTAACCGAATACAGTTCGCGGCTGCTGTGGGTTTTCAAGGTCGTGCAGGATATCCGGATGGCTTTCGTTGAAGCGACCGGTATTGTCATCAACGTTATAACCACCCTCAGTGATGGTCAGTGAAACAATTTTCACCTGCGGGCTCGCCAGTTTTTCGATCACGGCGTCCTGCTCCTCAGGCGCAAACAGGAAATCCGTGATGGAGCCAATAACGCTCAGTGCATTGGTGTTGTCGGCGCCCAGTTCGATCAGGGTGTAGAGGTAGTCCTGCCCGGATAACACCTGCTGCATGGCTCGATCGCCTTCACGCAGTCCCACACCGCAAATCGACCAATCTCCGCTCCCACCGGCCTGCAACAACTGATGAGTGTAGACAGCTTCATGGGAGCGGTGAAATCCGCCCACGCCAATGTGAACGATGCCGTGCCGAAGTTTTGACCGATCATAGGCAGGCACGGACACCGCCGGGCTTAACTGGTCCAATGCTGAATTATTCAGTCTCATAAGCTGTCACGCTGCCATTTGGGTGGGTTTCTGAATGGCGTTGCCGTGTTCGTCGAACAAATGACATTCATCCGCGTGCAGCTGCAGACCGATACGATCACCGTAATTGCAGGTGAAATTGCCGGGCATACGGACCGTCAGTGTCTCCTGCCCGTCCGTCTTCACATAGCAGTAAGTATCGCTGCCCAGATTTTCGGCGATATCCATGAAGCCGGTCAGTGAAGCCTCGCTGGCATCAACCAGATCAATGTTCTCCGGGCGGACACCTACGGTGACCTCACTACCACGACGCAGGTGTTCGCCGGCCGCAGGCAAGGTCACCGAACCACCGAACGTCAGCTCAACTGTGACACTTGACGCATCGAGCGCGGTTACCGTGCCCGGCAGAAAACTCATCTTCGGCATGCCCAGGAACCCGGCCACAAATCGATTGGCGGGGTTGCGATACAGTTCCAGAGGTGTGCCCACCTGCTCAATCTGCCCGTGCCGCAACACCACTACTTTGTCCGCCAGCGTCATGGCCTCGACCTGGTCATGGGTTACGTAAATCATGGTGGCATTCAGGTCGTGGTGAAGCCGCGCCAGTTCAAGGCGCATCTGCACCCGCAGCGCGGCATCCAGATTCGATAGCGGCTCGTCGAACAGGAACACCTTCGGCTGGCGCACGATTGCACGCCCAATGGCTACTCGCTGCCGCTGGCCGCCCGACAGTTCTTTTGGTTTGCGATCCAGAAGGGGTTCAAGTTCCAGAATGCGAGCCGCTTCCGCGACTTTTTGGTTAATAACGTCTTTTTTCTCTTTCGCCAACTCCAACGCAAAAGACATGTTCTTGCGCACAGACATGTGTGGGTAAAGGGCGTAACTCTGGAACACCATTGCCAGATTCCGTTTGGCAGGGGCCAGATCCGTGATCTCTTTGTGGTCCAGCAGGATATGGCCGCTAGTGACCTCTTCCAATCCGGCGATGGACCGTAGCAGTGTGGACTTGCCACAACCTGAAGGACCAACGAAGACCACGAATTCGTTGTCTTTGATTTCAAGATCAATACCTTTAAGAATTTCAGTCGCTTCGAAGGATTTCTTAAGGTTTTTTATTGTTAAGTTAGCCATGAGAGTAATCTCCGTTATTTGACGGCGCCAAAAGACAGACCGCGAACCAGCTGTTTCTGGCTGATCCAGCCAAAGATAAGAATGGGGGCACAGGCGAGAGTCGATACCGCTGACAATTTGGCCCAGAAAAGGCCCTCCGGGCTCGAATAGGATGCAATCAGCGCCGTCAACGGGGCCGCTTCCGAGGCCGTGAGGTTGAGTGACCAGAACGCCTCGTTCCAACTCAGGATCAGTGACAACAGCACGGTTGCCGCCAGACCGCCCTTGCTCATGGGCAGCAGCACCCGCCAGAGCTCCTGGAAAAGCGAGGAGCCGTCCATGCGAGCTGCCTCAAGTACTTCTTTGGGAATCTCTTTGAAATAGGTGTAGGCCATCCAGATCATGATCGGCAGATTGATCAGGGTGTAGATGATCACCAGTCCGGTTTTGGTATCGAGCAAACCGGTATCTTTGAAAATCAGATAGATCGGCACCAGCACGCCAACCGGCGGTAGCATTTTGGTGGACAGCATCCACAGCAGTGTCCCTTTGGTACGCTTGGTCTCAAAAAAGGCCATGGAATAAGCGGCGGGTACGGCGAGCATCATTCCGATGATCGTGGAGCCGAAAGACACCACCACCGAATTCCAGGCAAAGTGCAGATAGTCACTGCGTTCATTAACCAGCGTGTAATTCTCGAGGGTCGGCGAGAAGAACAATTGCGGCGGTGTGGCGAAGGCATCGATTTCTGTTTTGAAGCTGGTCAGCAGCATCCAGAAAATCGGGAAGAAGATGGCCAGGGCCACCCCCCACGCCAATACCCCCAAAAGCAGGGTGTTCAGGCTACGTCGTTGTTTCAGGCTAAGCATGTTGTAACCTCCGGGAATCATTGTTTTTCTGTCAGGCTTTTGCCGATCAGCCGAACCAGAAAGAAGGCGGCAATGTTGGCCAGCACAACGGCGATCAGACCACCGGCTGAGGCCAGTCCAACGTCGAACTGCAACAGCGCCTGGCTGTAGATGAGGTACGCAAGGTTGGTGGTCTCGTAACCCGGCCCACCGCCCGTGGTGGTGAAGATCTCCGCGAAGATCGACAGCAGGAAGATGGTTTCGATCATCACCACCACCGCGATCGGGCGAGCAAGGTGCGGCAAGGTGAGATGGAAGAACAGCGCACAGGGACCGGCGCCGTCGAGGCGTGCTGCTTCCTGTTGTTCCTGATCCAGCGACTGCAGTGCGGTCATCAGCAGCAGGATGGCAAAAGGCAGCCATTGCCACGACACAATCATGATGATCGAGAACAACGGAAACTCGGAAAACCAGTCAATCGGCGTGGCGCCAAAAAATTTCCAGATCGCTGCAAATACGCCGGATACCGGGTGCAGCAGCAGGTTCTTCCAGATCAGTGCGTTCACGGTCGGCATAATAAAGAACGGGGAAATGAGGAGGATCCGCACGATGCCACGCCCCCAGAATGCCTGGTTTACGAGCAGTGAAATCAATACACCCAGAACCACCGTGATTAACAGCACGGAACCGACCAACAGCAGGGTGTTGCTCATCCCCGCCATGAAACCGAAATCGGTGACAAAGAACTGGAAATTTTCCAGCCCCACAAATTCGTTATCGCCGGGGTACAGCAGGTTATAGCGAATCAGTGAAAAGTAGATGGTCATGGACAGCGGAACCACCATCCACAGTGCCAGGACGATCACCGACGGCGACACCATGAAACGATTGATGCGGGAGGTCTTTCGAATACCTCCCTGGCGACTGTCCTGCATGGGTTCCGCGGCGGCGCTCGCGGGACCTGCATTCAGAGCGATTGATTTCATATCCGTTCTCCAGTGACCCCAAACAGGTCCCGCCGAGGCGGTCCCTGCATCAGGTTATTGGTGTTTCGTCTTGGCCGGGTACTCAGTTGGAGTAGTAGCGCGCCCGAGTCATCTCACGAAGGGTGATCGATTGGGCTGCCTTCAGTGCATGATCGACCGACATCGACCCTGCCAGGGCGCCCGAGATCAGCTTGCCGACCTGGGTTGCGATCGACTGAAACTCAGGGATGGCCGCAAACTGAACGCCCACATAGGGGGAAGGATTCAACGTGGAATTGTTGGGGTCCGCGTTGCCGATTGCTTCCAGGGTCCGGCTCGCAAACGGCGCAGCCGCCAGATATTCCTCGTTGTCGTAGGTAGAGGTGCGTGTGCCCGGCGGCACACTGGCAATGCCATAGGTTTCCTCAACCAACTGGCTGTATGCCCGAGAGGTTGCCCAGGTGATGAAGGTTTTTGCCGCATCCTTGGAGTCTGAGCTCACTGGAACGGCAAGGGCCCAGGCCCACAACCATCCAGAACCCTTTGACGTTACCTGTTCTGGCGCCAACGCAAAGCCGACGTGTTCCGCCACCCTGCTTTGAGACTCGTCGGTAAGAAATGATCCGGCGACAGTCGCATCCACCCACATGGCGCACTTGCCACTGTTGAACAGCGCCAGGTTTTCATTGAACCCGTTGGAGCTGGCACCGGGAGGGCCATAGTTGCTGAGTAGGTCAACGTAGAAGCTGATGGCATTCTGCCACTCAGGACCGGTGAATTCGGGCTTCCAGTTTTCATCGAACCAGCGTGCGCCAAAGGCGTTACCCATGGTTGTGATCAGAGCCATATTCTCGCCCCAACCTGCTTTACCACGCAGGCAGATACCGTACTGATCTTCCTCCGGTTTATGGAGCTTCTCTGCGAAGGTTTTCATTTGATCCCAGGAAGGCTGTCGCGGCATGCTCAGCCCGTTGGCTTCAAAAAGATCCTTGCGATAGAAGGTCATCGAACTTTCGGCGTAGAACGGTAGTGCGTACAGGGTACCGTCGAACGATAGACCGCCAAGGACTGAGGGGAAAATATCGTCCAGGTCGTAATCCGAAGGGAGATCCTCCATCGGAGTCAACCAGCCCTTCTCGCCCCAGATAGGTGCTTCGTACATTCCGATCGTCATTACATCAAATTGGCCACCGTCCGTCGCAATATCGGTCGTCAGGCGTTGGCGCAGTACGTTTTCCTCAAGCACCACCCAGTTGAGATCAATATGCGGATACAGTTTTTCAAATTCATCGGAGAGGCCCTGCATGCGAACCATGTCGCCATTGTTCACAGTGCCAATGGTCACTTTGGTCGCAGCTATAGCGGAGGACGCGGCAGCAGTCATGCCAACTGCCATAACAGCAGCCAGATATCGTTTTTTGTTCATGCTCGAACCTCTGTTTGTTTTTGGAGTAGGTCGATCAAAATGCTCTGTTATCGTGGAACTTTTTACTGTAGACCCGCCATACGCACCACGTGTGGGCACGGCTTGTCGTATGAGTCAATTACACGCTGTATGTGCAAACCGGACAAATACGTACCTTGTCATTTTTCTATACTTTTTTGCTGTCAATGACTCCCCCTCACTACTGGTTCTGCACCTGAATGAAGCCCGTGCCGCCCCCCACCAGGGCTGATCAGGGTGATTCGCCCCAAAAATTAGCGAAACAGCTATCACCAAAAAGTATTATTTAGAAAGGGCAAACTGACCAAAAAACAGGTGGAAGAACAGAAGTAATCAGCTCTGGTACAGGGCATCCAGGGAGGTTTTTCGATATTCCGATGGCGTCATCTTCTTCACGTCGTAAAAGCGACGGTTGAAGTTAGCGATGTTGTTGAAGCCCACCAAAAAACAGATTTCGGTGATCGGTTCATCGCTGTGAGCCAGGTGCTCGCAGGCTTTGTTTATGCGGAGACTGTTAATGAACTCAATGAACCGATGGCCCGTGGCTTTCTTGAAGAACTTCGAGAAATAGGTAGGGCTGACGTTCACATGAGCCGCCACTTCTTCGAGGGAAATACCGGTGTGGTAGTGCTCGAAAATAAGATCCAAAGCCTGATTCAGCCGGTTGAGGATTTTTTCATCGGTAATGGGCAGGTAGGTTGAAGAGGACAGTACGCGGTAGTGACTCATAGCCGCCAGGACTTCAATCAGCGACCAGAAGCGGGTCAAACGTCGGAACCCGGTGGATTCGGCAACCTCTTCAAACAGCGAAACGGCTTTTGGTATCTCAGTTGCCTCCAGAAATTCAATACCATAGGCTGCCCGCTGCCAGAATGGCGCCAAAGCGCGCGTTTCGGGAAATACAGCCTCTCCGGCATTGATCAAATCATGGGAGAAGTTGATCACCCGGTCACGCAGTGCCACCCGTTCTCCTTTCTCAATGTGGCTGATCCAGTTATGCGGCAGGTTTGGACCGACCAGGATCAGACTGTTGGGAGAAAAGTTACCAATATAATCACCGACAAAGACCTTGCCGGAAGTCTCAGTGATAAGGTGAAGCTCGTATTCCTCGTGGTAATGCCAACGTACCAAAGGGCTCGGGTAGCCGTGATCCAAATACCGGATCGATTCATCTCCGCGCTGATCAACCCATTCGAATTCGGGTTTGATTCGTTGTTTATCAGGCCTCATTACGCGCACCTTTGAAAACTGCCCCTGATTATAGTGTGACCTTAACCCCGTATTAGGTCCACCCAGAGTTGGAAAAATCCGGCTTCGGAGAAAAGTGAGTGCGTTTGATTGGATTTTTGGGACTAGTGCGGGTCGACGCGAATGTTCGCTTTTGTTTAATGGCGTCCCCTACTAGCAAGGCCTGTTGCTCGACTCCAGTCTTTCGGTTCCAGCGAGACTATTTCGAACTCCGAGTTGGACGACGAATTTAGCACTTTGTGTGGAAACCGGAATGAACCCCCTATTCTCGAATCTACTTTAAGTTTGTTTAGCACTTTTTGTGGATGTTGGTGGG